>CEVM01118017.1_pt1 | contig 28955 bp, 25 predicted proteins | sample 531481 | NCBI WGS metagenome assembly CEVM01 (sample SAMEA2623649, study PRJEB7988) | marine metagenome | biome: marine biome (ENVO:00000447); feature: mesopelagic zone (ENVO:00000213) & marine oxygen minimum zone (ENVO:01000065); material: "saline water (ENVO:00002010), including plankton...
TCTTCAACAAGTCTTTTTGTTATATAGCTTCCAATAAAACCGGCACCTCCCGTAACCAAATATTTCATAATTTTTTTATATATTCATCATTTATTATTTTAATTACTCTTTCAACACCATTTAATAATTCTAATTTCTTTAGGTTTGATTTGTATTTTTTTCTATTTTCTGATTTAAGCATATGTTGTATATTAACTGAGAGATTTTTAGAAAATGTATTTTTACTAAAAACCATATGCGTTCCAATATTATTATCCTTTACAAATGAATGAGATTTTTCACGTTCGTTAACAGATACCGATAAAACAGGTACGGTCATACATGCAACTTCAAAAACAGTTCTTCCATTAGAAATTATAGCAAAATCAGTATCTCTTAGATATTTTGCTAGGAAATCAGATTTTTCAACAAGTTTTATTTTAAATCCATTCTTTTTCAAACTTGCAGATTTCACTTTAATATCATTTTTATGTTGAAATCCATACCCAAGAATCACTGTAAATTCAATTTCTTTCAATGAATCGGTGTTAATACTTTCAAGAACTTTAGAAGTTATTTTTACGGGATCGGTTCCACCAAAGCTAATTAGAATTTTTTTTACATCTTTTCTAAATATATCATTTGACCAAATTCTAAATTCATCTCTTACACAAGCATAATTTCCTCCGTAGAATTCTTTTGTTAAGGGTTTTTTTTGACTAAATATAGGATTAAACACCAGGTCAGCATGTTTTCTTCCTATTCCTAAATCTTCAAAATTCACAATCATTAAGTTGAATTGTTTTAATTTACTCATGTATGATTGAGAAGTGTTAAGAATATCATTGAAAATTATATTAGGTTTAAAATTAGAAATTATTTTATTTAATTGAGAATCATTAGAAAAGAATTTTACATTGTATAGATGTTCTTTGAATTTATTTGAACCAATAGTTTTATTTTTGTTCATTACAATTAAAATTTCTTCATTTCGTAAATGATTGAGAATTGTCAACATGTTATAAACATGGCCCAAACCAATTTCAATAGTTGCATCAATTCTGATAAGAATTCTTTTTCTATCTAGAATTTGTTCAAATATTTTGAAATCATGATATCTAGAAAGAGAATAAAGTTCATTGTCAGAAAGATGTAGACCATGATATGGTCCTACAAATTTCCCTTTTTGTTTTAGAAAATTTTCTGTTTTAAATGATACAATTCTATTTAACAATGCAGAATTTTTATTTAGAGGTTTTAATTCTAAAAGAGAATTTGAATTTATCTTTGCTGTGTAATTTAATTTTGGGTTAACAATTTGGGTAATTCCAAATACTGTTTGAATGTCATCTTTCAAATATCTAAAAAATTTTTTTAATGTTTTTTGTTCTATTAGAGGGAATTTTGGATGTAAAACTAGGCATTTTTCATAAGTAATTCCTTTTTTTTTAAGATGTTTTAGTGCATGATAGCATATTTCTTTAACAGATGTAGAATTTTTTGTTAAATACTTGGGTCTATGTATAACTTGAGCCCCATTCATTAAAGAATATTCTGCTATCTCTTCAGAATCCGTACTAACAAAAACATCAGCCTGATGAAATTGTAAAGAGGATTGAAGAACGTAATGTATCAAAGGTTTGTCTTTTACTAAACGGAGGTTTTGTCTTGATATAGAGTCACGACTTCCTTTTCTAGCCATTATTAAAATTAATAATTTATTTTTCATTGTATGAAATATCATCCCATTGAAATGGAGTGTCTTCTTCTATATCGCGAAGAGCCTTACATCCAATAATTTCATAGTAAAATTTTGGAGATATGCCTGTTCCAGGTCTTTTTACATCAAGTAAATCTTCTGTAATTTCTTTTCCTTTTGGAATAAAATTTTTTGAGACAATACTTCTTCTTGCATATTTTACTGCTTCAACTTCAGAATTAAATTGATTTCTTGTGCTTGAGCCTCTAGATATTTCTGATATTCTTAATTCATTAACCAATTTTTGAAATCCATTTGTATCTAATGATAGCCAATGATCAGGACTTGTTTTGAGATGTTGATCAAATGTAAAATGTTTTTCAATACATTTCGCACCATAAAATGTTGAACATACAGGTACAATTGTTCCAATAGTGTGATCAGAAAATCCAATCACATAATTTGGAAAGTTTTGAGTTAGTGTTGAAATCATTTCAAGATTAGCATCTTCAGGTTGTGTTGGATATGAAGTGATACAATGCATGATAATTATATCGTGATTTCCTTGATCTTCAATTGTATTTATTGCAAAAGAAATTTCATCCTCAGATGCCATTCCAGTAGAAATGAATATTGGTAATTTTTTTCCAGCTATATGTTTGATTAATGGCAAATCAGTAATATCTGCTGAAGCAATTTTGAATGCGGGGACATCTAGAGAATATAGAAGATCAGCACTATCATTATCAAATGGAGTAGAAAAACACATAATATTTTTATTTTTTGCATAATCAAAAATTTCTTTCCAATTATCATTTGTGAGATGATCTAATTTTTTAAAAACATCATATTGAGTTTCATTTTCTTTTCCATCATCCCAATACTTTGGAGCAGTTTTGGTAGTTAATTTAGATGCCTTGTAGGTTTGAAATTTAATACTGTCTGCATTGGCTTCTTTTGCAGCATCAATCAATCTAAATGCTTTGTGAACATCGCTATCATGATTTGCACCTGCTTCTGCTATCGTAAAACAAGGATTATTGTCCCCAATTGTGAAATTTCCAATTTTAATTTTAGCCATTGTTTTTATGCCACTCCATTTTTTTTATATGCTCATTTGTCACTAATTCCAAGATAGATTTATTCTTATCAAGAAATTCTTTCATTTTTGATTCTGGAATATCAACATTTGTCAGCCTATCTTCACGATAGAATGTATTACTAAATTTATTTAAAAAATCCAAATAGTCAAAATCAAAAGAATTTTCTTCAATGAGGCTAAGATACTTGTCAAGAGAATCAGATTCAGGCTTGTACATCAAAGCAGATTGAATCAAATCGGGAAGTTCTTCAAGATTTTTAACTCTAAATACAGAGGGAAGAAGTGAATATATCATGTCTGAGAAGGTTATGGATGATTTTCCATAAAATGCTGCTTCAAAGCCTGTTGTACCGCCAATCAACACAACCAATGAAGATTTTTTTAATAATTCATCATAAGAGACGTTCGGATTTATGAGGAGTACATTTGGAATCTCCATAATTTCCTTATAATCACTAAGTGATCTCCAATCACGTGAAACTTGAGCTGGATTTTCTTTAACCACCAATGTATAATTAATTGGTAATGATTTGGCAATGTGTCTTATTATTTCGATTTGATTTGTATAAAATGGTGCATTAATGAGTAAATTACGTTCCATGTCAACAGCCAATGGATAATAAACAAATGGTTTGGAAGGAATATTTTCAGTTAAACTGTCAAGGAATTTCTTTCTTGATTTTCTTTTGTTTGGAGAAGTAAGAATATATCTAATATTTTTCCATTTTCCGCTTCCAAAAAAATAATCGTAATGATTATCATCTAAATCGTTTTTGGAAAAAATATATTCAATACCTGTATTTAAAAATCCAAGTTTTGTTTGTTTTTTTGTATCAAATTCTTTTTGATGTTTTGTCATGTTAAATTTTTTAATGAACTTTTGTAATTCTTCAAAACTTCTATTTTTTGTTGTTACATGATTAAGATTGATTACACCATCAATTTTTGAAGGATCTTGTGAAATTAGCATTTTATAGCCAATTTTAGGTTGTCCAAGCTGAATAACTTTAACACCTTTTTTTACACATAGATCAATAAGTAATTGGTGGTAATGACGGGAAGCCCATTTAGTGATTAGAAAATCAGGTTTTATTTCATCTATGATTTTTTCAAATAATGTACATCCTTGCTCCAAAATTGATAAAATTTGTTCGTCACTAAATTTTTCTAAATTAAAACGATAGAAATGCCTCTCATTAATTGCTAAATTCCATAAATTAACACCATAATTTTTTTCAAATTTGACCAAATTCTCCATGTTAGATTTGTGGTTTTTTAAAATATTATCAAAAATATACCATGTTTTTTTAAAATTTACTAAATTTTGTTTTTCAAAAAAAGTTTTTTGTTTGTTTGGAATATCTATAATTCCATACAAATCACAATCATACAATTTTTGTAGATAATGAGATATACAATAATGAGTATAATCAGGACCTAACCAAAATAATATTTTAGAGTTCATTAGCAATACGTTTTTTGATTTTTATATTTAGGTTAGTCTATTGAATTACTCCTCAAATAGACAAATATGATATAATTGATTACAAACGTTTTTGTCTTATTACAAAAATGAGAAATATGATTTTACAAAAATTACCATTTTATCTAAATCTACTCACAAAATGACTTCATAATAGTAAAATTATAAAATCGACATGACAGTAATCAAAAAATTAAAAGATATTGGAACGATTGGAGGGGGAGATATTTTTGGAAGTATGATGTCGGCAGTTTTTTGGTTCTTTCTTGCATCACAAATTGAACCGGAACAATACGGTGAAATTTTTTGGTTTTTAGGAATTGCAGGAATATTTAGTACAATAGCATTATTTGGTACTGTAAATACTATTACAGTCTATACAGCAAAAAAAGTAAAAATTCAATCAACACTTTACGCTATATCATTATTAGCAAGCGTTATACTTTCTTTAATAGTCATAGTAATTTTTCCATCATTTTATACAATTGATGTAGGAATTATTTTGATTGCATATGTAATCAATACTCTTGCTATTGGAGATTTACTTGGAAGAAAACAATATACCACATATTCAAAATATATTCTTGTTCAAAAAGGTCTTACACTAGGATTAGGATTTTTATTTTATTTTCTATTTGGTTACGAAGCAATAATTTTTGCACTTGCAATTTCATATGTATTTTTCATAAAAAGAATATATCTAGTTTTTCAAGAGATGAAAATAAATCTCAAACTAGTTAAAGAAAAAATAGGATTCATTACTAATAATTATTTTGCATTTCTTTTATCAGGTGCAATAGGAGGCCAAGTAGATAAAATCATTGTTGCCCCACTTTTGGGTTTTGCGATTTTAGGTAATTACAGTCTTGCTCTACAAGTAATTAATATTATGATGATCATGCCAAGTATTTTTTATAAATATTTGCTTCCTGAAGAAGCAACAGGTACTAAGAATAAACAAGTGAAAATAATTATTATAATTTTTTCAATTTTCATGTCAATTCTTGGAATATTTATTGCACCGATTTTGATTGAAAGTTTTTTTCCGAAATTTGTGGAGGCTATAGACGCAATCAAAATAATGAGTTTGGTAGTTGTTCCAGGAAGTATTTCATTAATTCTTGAATCACAATTTTTAGGTAACGAGAAAAGTAAAATTGTCATGATTGGAACAGGTATTTCATTAGCCATTTTAACTTCAGGAATGATAATTTTAGGAAGTTGGATTGGTATAAGCGGGGTTGCATGGAGCTTAGTTCTTGCCACTACTGTAAAAACTATTTTCTATCTAATTAAAAATAATGAAAGACTATGATTGGATGTATTATACAAGCACGCATGGGTTCAACTAGACTGCCTGGAAAAATTCTAAAAAAAGTTGATAAAGATATTCCTAGTTTACAGTATACAATTAATCAATTGAAATTTTCAAAAAATATTGATAAAATTGTAATTGCTACAACAGATCTAGCTGAAGATGATGTAATTGAAACATTTGTAAAAAAACAAAATTTAGATTGTTTTCGAGGTAATGCGGAAAATGTTTTGGATCGATATTATCAATGTGCAAAAAAATTTAGGTTTGATGGCATAGTAAGAATAACTGCAGACTGTCCATTGATAGATCCGTTCATCACAGATCAAGTGATTCAAGTTTTTATTGATAGTGGATGTGATTATGTTCCAAATGTATTTCCAAGAACTTTTCCTGATGGATTAGAAACGGAAGTGATTAGATTTAGTTCGCTAGAAATTGCTTGGAAAAATGCAAAATTGCCATCTGAAAAAGAACACGTGACATCTTATTTTAAAAATAATAAAGAAAAATTTAGAATTAAAAATGTTGAAAATGATGTTAATTTATCAGATTTAAGATGGACATTAGATTATGAAGAAGATTTACAACTAATTCGAGAAATAATAAAAAAAATTAAGAAAAAACCAATTCAGATGAAAGATATATTAGAATTATTTGCTAGGGAGCCAAATTTACTACAAATTAACAAGAATCATGCACCAAATGAAGGATATCAAAAATCTTTGGAAAAAGATAAAAAATTCCTAGATAAAAAATAAATTAATAATAACTTTCTAATAATACAAAAAATTCAACCATCTGTGAATAAAATTCTTGTTGTGGGATTAGGTTCAATTGGATTACGTCATGTCAGAAATATTTCAAGATATTTTCCAGAAGATGAAATAATAATATTCTCAAAAAGAAAAAATATTCCAAAAGAAATTAAAAATAATAAAAATATTATAATTTCAAATTCTATAAACAAATGTTTAGAGAATAACCCGAATATAGGATTCATAACAAATGAGTCTGCGTTTCATGTGCCTACATCAACTAAATTAGCTAGAAAAGGAATGGATTTATTTGTTGAAAAACCTATATCAAATTCAACAAAAGGTATAGAAATACTTCAAAAATATATTAAAAAAAATAAACTGATAACCCAGATGGGTTGTAATTTTAGATTTTTTCCCCCAATCAAAAAAATTAAACAATTAGTTGACAGCAATGCAATTGGCAGAATTATATCAGTACAAGTAGAAAACAATTCATATCTTCCAGATTATCATCCTTTGGAAGATTATAGAAAAGGATATGCTGCAAGAGAAGATTTAGGAGGAGGTGCTGTGTTAACTCAAATTCATGAAATTGATTACTTGTATTGGTTATTTGGTGATGTAAAAAAAGTTTCTTCTTTTACTGGTAAATTTAGTGATCTAGATGTAACTGCAGATGATATGTCAACAAGCTTACTTGAATTTAAAAATGGGATAATCGGCCAAGTTCATATTAGTTATTTCCAGAGACCTTATTTTAGAAGTTGTAAAATTAAAGGTACAAAAGGAATTATTGAATGGGAATCAATTGAAAATAATGTAAATATATTCAATATGAGAACAAAAAAATGGAAAAAAGTGATCATAAATAATAATTACAAATTAGTTACAGGTGGAATTACAACTGGAATAACAGATGAAAGATTAAATCAGATGTATGTAGAAGAAATTAAACATTTTATGAATTGTGTAAAAAAAAGAAAAAAAACGATTAATGATTTAACTCAGGGAGAAAAAACATTACGAATTGCCTTAGCTATGAAAGAATCCTCAAAAAAAGGAAAAATAATTATAATAAAATAGAACGTGTTTTAAACAACATCAATATAGTTACAAAATGACATCAGCATTTCAAAGCTTATGCTACCATTATATTCGTCAAGAATCAGATGATCCATTACCAAGAATTTTTGGGACAAAAATTAATAATTTTATTGATCATGTCAAAATGATACAAAAAAAATATAATATTATTTCATTAGATGAAATAGATTCAATTTATAAAAATAAAAACCAGTTAACAAATGAAAAAAATGGGTTATTTTTTACATTTGATGATGGTTTGGCGGATCAATTTGAGGCTGCAAAGATTCTATGTGAAAATGGCATATCAGGCATTTTTTTTATCCCTACATGTACGTTGATTGATAAGTTGCCGGCAAATCCAATAATTTTACATTATGCAATTGCAATACATGGACTAGATAAATTTTTGACTGAATTAAAAACATATTTTGAAAAACACAATGTTAGTGAAAAATCATTTTTTACACAACAGATTAGTAAGACAAAAAAATTCCAAACAATCGATAAAATAAAGGACATCTTATATTATAAAATAAATCACAGCCTATCTAGGAAAATTTTACTTGATATTTATGAAAATTTAATCTTGAGCGAAAAAATTTCTAATTCCGATATGCATTTTTCAATTAATCAAGTAAAAAAATTATTAGATATGGGTCATAAAATTGGAACACATTCACATTCACATATTTCTATAGGCAGTTCTAAATTATCAAAACCTGAATTTCAAATCGAGATGATCAAACCAAAAGAATTATTAGAAAAAACTTTCCAAACAGAAGTAATTTCCATGAGCTATCCTTTTGGAGAAAGAAAAGATTGTTATGACTCGGGAAAACTATTGGCGAAAACTAAATCCTATAAATTTGCATTTACTATAGAACATAAACTAAATACAATTAACACATTACCACTGGAAATTGGTAGATATATGGTACACAGTTCAGATGATGCTTCAAAGTTGGATAAAATACTAGAGATGAAAGATAGAATATGAAATTAGCTATATTCACAAGTAATTCACTAAGACATAAATTTCTAGCCAATTCACTAGCACAGCATGTAGATGATGCACTAACTATTGTAGAATGTAGAGAAAATGACGAATTAAATTTTTCATATGGTGATAATGAATCTATAATTTCACATTTTAGAAAAAGATACGAAACTGAAAAAAAGTTTTTTGGAAACAACTATGAATTCATTTCGAAAAATATTCCCATTTTACATAAGGAGGTCAATTCCAATTTTATTTTTCAGAAAATAAAGAATTATGACCCAGATATTATGGTTGTATTTGGAGCATCAATAATTAAAGACCCATTATTATCATTAGGCAAGAGAAACAGATTTTTGAATTTACACTTAGGATTATCGCCATATTACAAAGGTAATGCAACAAATTTTTGGCCATTCATCAATAATGAATTAGAATTTTTGGGCTCAACAGTTTTGCATATTGACCCAGGAATAGATACAGGTGATATCATAACTCATGTGAAACCAAAAATAGAGGTGGGAGACAATGTTCACACAATTGGTTGTAAAATAATTCAACAAAGTGTAGAAAAAATCAAAGATATATTGGATGTTATCAAAAACGGTGGAGAAATTAATCGTGTGCCACAATGGAGTGTTGATGATGAGAAAATTTACAGATTGAAAGATTTTAATGAAAATGTATTAAATCAGTACTTGAAAAACCTTAATGATGGAATTGTTGACAAATTTCTCAAGAATGATAGGAAAAAAATAAAAGTTGTAGACACAATAAGAAATTCAGTTTAAATTATAACAAAATATTACCAAGCAGTCCATCCACCATCAACAATAAGATTCGAACCAGTCATGTAAGATGATGCATCAGATGCCAAATATAATAATGGTCCAACATATTCGTCTTTTTTTGCCATTCTACCAATCATGGTTTTCTCGGAATATTTTTTTCGAAAATTTGGGTCTTGATTGTTTTGTACTCCACCTGGTGAAAGTGTGTTTACTCTAATACCAGTTCCTTGCCAATATGCAGCCAAGTACCTAGTCAAGTTTAAAATTGCACTTTTAGTTGCCGCATAAAATGCCGCTGAATTTTGACCACTTTTTCCATAAATTCTTTGATCCGGTCCTACAAGTCCATATGTTGAAGCAATGTTTATGATATTACCAGATTTTTGTTTTAGCATTTGTTTACCAATATTTTGACAACAAAGGAAAACGCCTGTTAAATTCACATCAATTGCCTGATTCCACACATTTAATTTCAGATTTTCAAAACCATCAGTTCTAATTTTTGGATTGCCTTGATAAGCTGCATTATTCACTAAAACATCTATTTTTGAGTATTTTTTTATTATGGCTGATGTCATAGATGAAATAGATTTTTGATTTGTTAAATCTAGTTTAATTGACATTGGTTTTGTAGAAAATTTTTTTATTATTTGCCTTTCAATGGTTTTACAATTAGTGTGATTTAAATCAGCTAGAACAACATTAGCGCCAGCTTGGCTTAATCCATATGCATATTGTGTTCCAAGTAAACCAGCTGCACCAGTAATCACTACAACCCTATCAGATAAATCAAATAATTTGTTTATGTCCATAAAATTCCATCTATACTATTCAATAATTCCTAGAAGTTATAAGTTACGCATAAGATAACACCATAAATAATGAAAACAAAAATACGATTAATAAAAGAAAATGAAATTTCAATATTATATGAACATCTAAAAGAATTTTTGGATACACCTTATGCCAGCACAACAGGCAACCCTCTCCCAAAATTTGAAGATTCAGAAAAATTTGTAAAAAAGTATTTTTTTGAAAATGAAAATCATGAATATGATAAATGGTATATGGTCTTAAATGAGGAGGATGTTATTATTGGGAATGTCTACATTACTAAAAAAAACATGATTGCATATCATATTTTAAAAAAATATCAACGCAAAGGATATGGTGAAGAATCTATAATGTTATTGATGAAAGAAAACCCAAGAGATAGATATTTTGCTACAGTTAATGTCAAAAATGAGCCATCAATAAAATTTATTAAAAAATTTGGATTTTTTGAAAAAGGGTGTATTTTTGAAAAAATCATTCAAGATGGAAGCAAGAAACCATAAATTATTAATTAAGTGAGATATGTTATGGTAGAAAGATTCACTAAATCTGATGAAATAAAGAATAAAGCATTATCATTAATTCCACACCAAACAGGAACGTTCAGTAGGGGAGCAGATTGCTTTGTAAAGGGAGTTTTTCCCACCTATATTCAAACTGCAAAAGGATCACATTTTACAGATGTAGATGGTAATGAGTATTTAGATTATCTATGTGGATTAGGTCCAATTACTTTAGGATATAATTACAAAGTAGTAAATGATGCAATTATTGAACAATTAAGGCAAGGAATATTATTTTCACTTCCACACCCAGTAGAAGTAGAATGTTCTGAAAAAATTTCAAAGATTATTCCAGACGCAGAAATGGTAAAATTTGAAAAATCAGGTTCTAATGCAGTAACAGCTGCTGTAAGAGCAGCAAGATATCTAACCAAGAAAAATAAAATTGCATATTGTGGAAGTGGAGGAGTTTGGCATGATTGGCAGGCAGCAATGGTTAGTAGAGATGGTGGAGTACCAGAATTTAATAAAGATTTAATCTTCATTTTTGACTACAACGATCCCGATGGATTAGAACAAATTTTTGAAAATAATAAAAATGAAATTGCAGCAGTAGTTTTTGAACCTACAGTCTATGAAAATCCAGATGACGGATTTCTTAAAAAAATAAGAAAACTAACGGATGAAAATAGTGCAATTTTAATTCTTGATGAAATTGTTACAGGATTTAGATTTGATCTAGGAGGATGCCAAAAATATTTTGACTTTAAAGGAGATTTAGTTTGTTTTGGGAAAGGAATGGGTAATGGATTACCTATTACTGCAATTACTGGAAAAACCGAATTTATGAAGGCATTTGATGATTTGTGGGTATCATCAACAAATAACAGTGAAGCCCTCTCATTAGCGGGAACTATAGCAGTAATTAATGAGATGCAAACAAATGACACAATTAACTCTTGTTGGAATCAAGGTGAAAACTTGATGAAAGGTTGGAATAAAATTGTCACATCATATAATATCAACGCAAAACTGATAGGCTATCCTGTAAGAATGAAAATGGACTGTTTGGATAGAGCAGGAAAAGAATCACTTGTTTTGAAGGCACTAATTTTACAGGAAATGGTTAAGAAAGGAATTTTTATGTCACAAGGAGTTAGCTTTATCTCATATTCACATTCATCAGATGATATTCAATTTACTTTGAACTCACTGGATGAAATATGTAAAAATATTTCACAAATAAAAAATGAGAATGACTATCAAAAACATCTAGAGGGAAAAATGCCACAACAAGTTTGGAAAATGAAGATTCCGCCAACAAAGAAAAAATAATTAATCTATTACAAAAATCGCATTAAAGTGTAGGACCATATTTTTCAAACTGTGTTGGTATTCCTTCATCACCATTGGTAGCCATTTCACAGTTTCTACACCGTGGAATTTCAAAGAATTTCCCATCCTTTTGTTTTTTCCTCATCTCTTCCATCCCTTTGTTTTTCCAAAGCTCCACTAACGATTGAGTTTTAACGTTGCCAACAGATAATTCAAACTCATGATCTAGGCAACATGGTGAAACAGTTCCATCTTCAGCTATTGCTAAACGCGTAAAAGGCTGCTGGCAAATAAATGACGATTTGTACCCTTGGGGATATTCCTTCGTTGTACCAATTGTACCAGTAGGATCAAGATATTCCTGAAATCCTACGCAATCAGATATACTTAATCCAAATTCCATATTTTGCCTCATCTCTTCTTCGGTAATTCCAGGAAATTCAATAAAATTAGATTTTATTAAGGGACCAAGACTATTCCGATCGTCTCTTAATTCTTTAAATTTTTTTAGATATTCAATTACGGAATCAAATTTAGACAAAACACGAAGCTTTTCATATTTTTCTTTATTTGGTGTGTCAATTGAAATTAAGAGTTTGTCTAATCCAGAATCAAGCAATTCAATAGATTTTTTTTCAGTTAAAAGACCACCATGGGAATGAAAATGAACATCTACTATGCCTCTAGCCTTTGCATATTTGATCATTTTTACAAGTTCAGGATTTGTTAATGGTTCATTTAATAAATTCAAGTTGATTGAAAAAGTACCAATTTCAACAGCTTCATCGATAATTTTCTTAAATAATTCAAAATCCATATGAGCTGGCCCTCTAAATTTATCTTCATTTAGAAGTACTGTTCTTGCACAAAATGTACATTCTAAATTACAAACATTGGTAATTCCTATATCTAGATGCAATGGAAAATTTTCAACAATTAGATTTTTTGCGTTATTTTCCCATTTTTTTCTATATTCAAAATATCTTTTAGACTGTGCTTTTTCCCATTTATAAAAATGATCTGTAACTACCTCGTGGTAACCTTTGTAGATATTTGCTTTGGATGTATCCATATTATTTTTATAAAAAACAACGAATTTAATTATTTGGTATAATTGTTTCTATCAGGCAATTTTCTCAATAATATGATTATCAAGCCATAGTACATCCAAGCCAGAATTTTCAAAAACATGTAATGCATCTTGAAGATTATTTACAATGGGTTTGCCGTGAAGATTAAATGACGTATTTACTAACGCAGGGACTCCCGTTTTATCATAAAATTTACTGATTAAATCCCATAATTCAGGATTTTGGTTTTTACGCAATATTTGAGCTCTAGCGGTTTGATCAGATTGATGTATAGCGACAGGAATTTTCTTTTTTCCATCAATTGTGTTAAATGTTATAGTCATAAATGGCGAATCAATTTTTTTAGTATTAATTAGTAATTCCTCTTGCTTTTCAAACAATACTACAGGTGCAAATGGCATCCAAAAATCTCTCATTTTTATCGAGTGGTTAATTTTTTGAATATTTTCAATATTTCGAGGATCAGCTATGATACTTCTATTGCCAAGTGATCTTTGTCCCATTTCCATTCTACCCCTACACACAGCAATGATTTTGTTATCTAATACATGAGAAAGAATTTGTTCAACGTTGGTATATTTTGAAATTTTATAATTTTTTAGCGCATTAATTTCATTTTCATCATATTCCACCTTTTCACCCAGATACATAGTTTCTAATGGAAGTGGGCTAACTCCGTTTAATTCAGCATGATGATAACATGCACCAATGGGTAATGTTTCATCAGTGCCAGCACCACAAATAAAGAAATTTTCAATTTTTGGAATATTAGAAATTAACATGTTTGCCTTCACATTCATCGATATTCCACCCGAGAAAACTACAGATTTACTATCATATTCATCTACCAAGTTTGTAAACCAATTAACCAGAATTTTTTCTGTAAATTTTTGCAATCCAGATGCAATATGATCAAATCTAAACGTATTCAAGTTGTTTTCCAAGAAATTGAAAATATCAGGTATATCTTTATTGAAATGAAACTCAATACCATCTAACGTGAGCATTTTATCAAAAATTTTTTCAACTTCTTCACGCTTTGAGCCAGTGTAATAAGGAGCCAAGCCCATTACTTTGTACTCGTGTTCATTCGATAACATTCGCAAATACAGTGTAGTATATCGATAAATTCGTGCTAATTGAAAGTCTTTGTGAGAATATTCTTTAATTCGTTTTAATTGATTTTTTTCTTTATCAAAAATAGATATTGAACCACTTAGATCGTCACCCCAAGCATCTGCAGTGACAACAAGAGTGTTATCATCTCGGATTGGACTTGCATAAAAAGCATAAGCTGCATGACACCAGTCATGTTCCATATGAATGATTTTAGATTGATCAATTTTCAATAAATCCGATAAAACATTCTTAAAAAACTGAGAGACATGTTTTGCATCATCATCTGTATAAGGATTTTCAAGCGCAAAATAGTCGAAATCTTTTGCGAATTCAGTATTGAATGGATACTGATCAAGATTAATTTTATCTCTTATTAACTCTAGAAATGAAATTGATTTTTTTTCTACTAAAGTTGGATACCAATAATCCTTCATCAATTTTAATTGTTCATCGACATCAAGTGTAGAATACTCATTGGTAAGAGAAGGAATGAGACTTAACATATTACCACATATAATTACTTGATCTAAATCATTTCCTTCAATTTTAGCAAATTTAAGAGCGTGTAAAATAGATTGCTTGGGAAAAGAAGAATCTGATTTAATTCTACTATATCTTTCTTCACTTGTAGCAAAAACAATCTCATTATCAATTAATAATGCACAGCCAGAGCATTTTTCAAGCGTAATTGATAAAATTTTCATGACTTGATAATTTTTTGCCTAAATATATATTCAAAGTAGAATTTTCTAAAAATTCTTAATTATCAAGTAATGTCAAAAATATGTACAGAATATATGGAAAATTTGAAAATTTGTAGCAAATGTATACAGCCGAATACCAGACCTGGTGTTTATTTCAATGCAGAATCAATATGTGGTGCATGTTTATGGGAAGATGAGAAGAAAAAAATTGATTGGTCTAAAAGAAAAAAAGAATTAGATATTATTGTAAATGATGCTAAAAGAGCAAACGCAGTTTTTGATTGTGTGATTGGTGTAAGTGGAGGGAAAGATAGTACAAAACAGGCTATCACTGCTAGGGAGGAATTAGGTCTTAATTGTTTGCTGGTAAATTATCAACCAGAAAATATTACTGAGCTTGGAAGAAAGAATTTAGATAATTTAAAATCGTTAGGGTTCAATTTGATCTCAATAAGACCAAATCCAAAAATTATGATGAAACTCACAAAACATGATTTTTTTAATCATTTGAATTTTGTAAAGGCCAGTGAATTTCCTTTGTACGCATCAACCTATATCATTGCTGAAAAATTTAAAATTCCGTTGATAATTCAGGGCGAAAATCCTGGTTTAACTATGGGTACAAGTCTGACTGGTGTAGGAACAGATTCTGATGCATTAAAAGCATATCAATTACAAACCCTATCTAAAGGAATTGATGAATATCTAAACATTGATGGCATTACTGAAAATGATCTCTATTTTTTCCATTATAATGTACAAAAGTTATTGGATCATAACGTAAGAGGAATTTGGCTACAATATTATCTGAAAGAATGGTCTTCGGCAGGAAATTCTGAGTTTTCTAAAAAATATGGTTTTCAAGACCGTCAAAATATTAAACCAGAGGAAATAGGAACATACGTTTCGTACAATGCATGTGATTCAGATTTTGTTCATGTCAACCAAATGTTAAAGTTTGTGAAATTTGGATTTGGTCAATGTATGGATCATGTATGTTATGATTTAAGAGATAATTTAATTAATAGAAAAACTGCGATAGATTTAGTTTTAAAATATGATGGAAGATGTGCAGAACAATTGATTGATAAATTTTGTAATTATATTCAAATTTCTAAAGATGAATTCTGTAGAACAGTAGAAAAATTTAGAGGGGATATTTGGTATAAAAAAGATGGGAAGTGGATAAATAAATTACATCAACAGTTAGAAAAAGAATTGTAAAAATTATATCTAAAAGGCATCTAAAGCATCAATTAATTTTTTGGATGCAGACCCCATGTTTCTCATATATTTTGAGAGAAAATATTGAGAGTTTTCAATTAAGTTATCTTTTTTTGGATTTTCAAGCAGGTCTAACAAGACATTCTTTATGTCAGAATCATAGGATATCGATTTTATTGCATTAAGAGTATTAAATTCAAAATCATAATCATTTTTTTGAAGCTGAATGTTTAATGTAGGTTTTTTTAAGATCATTGCTTCTAATATCACACTTGAGGCATCAAAATTTTCAGGTGCAATATTAACATGGAGGAAACAATTAGACAAAAGATCCTTGATTGGATTAAATTGTAGAATTTTGAATTTTTTATTTGTTTTAATCATATTGGTGATAATTTCATTACTTAGATTTTGTTGTGGATGTAATTTAAATAATATTTCAACATCATCGATGTTTTCAAAAATTCTAATTAATTCTTGAATGACATTTTGATATCTTTCAAAAAGTTTGATTCGCGGGCCCTCCATATGGGAAATGATGGGTCTTAATGTAACAAGAATAGTTTTTTTATTTCTTACAGGTAATGGAGAATCAAAATAAGAGTCATATTTTGGACTGCCTGAAACAATAATTTTATTTTCTGGAATTTTACGAATTTTAATCAAATAATTTTTAACAATATCACCCCACACAGCAATTTTATTTTGTATTAGATGATAATCATCCAATATATCAAAATGAGAAAGCGGTTCTAAATAATTAGCAAATGCATGTTGCAGAAGGATAATAGGTGTTTTATTCCGTATTTTTGAAAAGATCTTTTCAGTTTCACCAGAAAAATTTAACGTGAGAATGCCTTTTATGCAATCCAAATTTTTTATTTTTTCAGCAATAAGTATTTGATACAAGTATTCATCCAATCTTTGAAAAATTATATTAATAATTTTTCTTTGTAGTAACAAATCAAAGTTTGTTTCCTTAGAAATTAAATTTTGAAATGGTTGTTTATTTTCTAAGATTTCTGCTAAGATTTTTTTAATAGATGTTTTTGTTTGTGTGATACTTTCTAGTTCATTTTTTTCTAAGAAATTTTTAGGAGTAAGTACCAAAGAGTTGGATTTTTTTAAATTTTTTATTGCAGAAATACTATGCGTTGAACTTTTCCTAAAATTTATCAATACTGGTTGTAAGTCTCGAGTAGAAATTTCTTTTAATAATTCAAAATAGATTTCTGGATCAAATTCTAATAATATAATTTTGTTTTTTCCTTCCATATTATTTTTTAAATTAAATAATGTGCCAGAGATTTTTTCAACGTTTTCTTTTAGAGTTTTATATTTTTTTCGATTTATTGAAAATTTAATTTCTTGGTTTCCAAGTTTTAATGGGATTTGTATGTTTTCAAATGTCAAGTTGGTTTTTTCAACATGATTTAATTTTTCAAGTTTTGATGCGAATTTAGTATTTGAAAATATTTCATGGATTTCAGAGGAAACAAAAATTTTTTTGTAAATATTATCTTCCAATAATTTTGTTACAATTTTAATTTTAGGTAGAATGTCCATTAAAAATTCATGTAATTCATTTCGGTCAACAATACTAACTAAATCAACATCATGAAAATTAATTCCAGTATCACCAAGTTGTTCTAATTTTTTTAGATATTCACTACAGCGTTTGAAAATATTTTCTCTTTCTTCATCATCAATATGATCATCAATTACACTGTGTGGGATTTTTTTAGTTAACAAAAAATTATGGGCAATATAATCAAATGCAATGTAATCTGCAGTTTCATCTTCTATTTCTTTAGTATTTATTTTCCCTTGTAAAATATACAGATTTTTCATAGTCAACATCTTTTAAATAATTATTTTTGCTAATAATGCTAACTAATAATTAATACTAATAAAATCATAGTCAGGTAAAAATTTCAAATAAGAGCTTTCCTTATGTGTTCTATAACATAATTCTGCTTTGATTTTGATAATTGTGGATACAATGGTAATGATAAAATTTCATTATAGATTTTTTTCGTTGTACTTAATTCATCTCTATGAATTGAATATTTTTTATAAAGAGTAAATTCATGTAATGGTTTGTAATGAACAGTAGAACCAATTCCATTTTTTTGTAAATAATTAAATAATTTATCACGAGAGATTTTTGCATCAGAAGAAATTCTAACAACATAAAGATGACATGAATTATTCAAATAATTTTTGTTTGGTAAAATTAAACCTGACATATTTTTTAATTTTTCATTGTAATATTGATAAATTTTCAATCTTTTTTTATTTAATGCTTTTACTTTTTTTAATTGAGAAATACCCAATGCAGATCTAAGTTCATCAATACGGTAATTGTAACCCATATTTTCAATATCATATTCCCATGGTTTTCCAGAAGAGTATCTGTTGATCAAAGTTCTAGTTAGCCCATGATTTCTAACAAGGTGTGCATATTTTGCAACTTTTTTATTATTAGTAATAATCATACCACCTTCAATCGTGGTCAGATTTTTTGTTGGGTAAAAACTAAAACATCCAGTATCACCAAAATTTCCAACATGTTTTTTATTGAAATAAGTTCCAATTCCATGTGCACAATCTTCGATAATTTTTAAAGAATGATTTTTTGCAATTTTGACAATTTCTTTCATATTACATGGAGTACCAGCAAAATGGACAGGAATTATTGCCTTAGTTTTTTTACTCAGATTTTTTATTATTGAATCTGGAGAGATATTCAAAGTTTCTTCATCAATATCTGCAATTACGGGGATCGCACCAGATTGAAGCACAGAATTTGCTGTAGCTGCAAATGTTAGATCAGGTACAATTACTTCATCACCAGAACTAATTTCCAATGCTTTAAGGGAAATATGTAATGCAGATGTTGCATTTGAAACTCCAATTGCATATTTAGAGTTTGTAAATTTTTGAAATTGTTTTTCAAACCTATCAAGTTTGGGCCCATTTGTTAGGAATGTAGATAATGCCGCATTTTTAATTTCAGAAATATCAGATTTATCAATAAATGGTAAAAAAAATGGTACATTCATTTCTTTATTTTTCATGTTAGTATTTTTTTAAAGAATTCTCTTTTATTATTTGTTCATACATGTCTAAAGTATTTTTTACCATAATTTTTGAATTACATTGTTCAAGAACTAAATTATGCCCAGAGTTTCCAAGATCGTTACATTTTTTTTCATTATTTATCAAATCCAATATTGCATCTGATAATTGCGTTATATTATCAGGTTCTACAAGAATACAATTTTTATTATGTTGAATTGTACTAGGTATTCCATGTGCAGTAGTACTAATTATTGTTTTTTTAAAAGCAAATCCTTCAAGTGGCGTAAGCGGAGATAATTCCCAACGTGATGGATAAACTAAAAATTTACTTTCACGATATGCAGCGATTACATCTTCACGTGGGGGGTTTTTGATAATTTTTATTATATTTTCTAAATTATAATTTTTAATCATTTTCAACATCTTAGATTCAAAACCAAAATCTACACCCATAAAAATAAATTTTATATTCAAATTAGTAATGTCGGATTTTATAACATTGATAGATTCTATCAAAGTGTCAATGCCTTTAATTTTACTAAATCTTCCTAAAAATAGTACATAATCATTATCAATGTTATATTTTGATTTGAAATTGATTTGTTTCGATGTTAATATATCAAGATTAATTCCATTTTTAATAACATTGATTTTTGATTTATCAGAAAATTTTAAGAAGATATTTTTTTCATAGTCGTTTGGTACACTAATTTTTGTTGCAGTGTTTATGATATAATTTACAAATGGTTTTTGAAGTATAAACAAAAAACGCTTTAGAAAATTAGATGTTTGTTCAGGATGAGTAGTTAATCCACCTTGATCAGATATAACTAATGGAATTTTTTTCTTTTTTGCAACATATGCTGCAATAAGAGATTGAAAGCTTCTTATTCCAATAGTATGAATTATGTCAGATTTATGTTTGATGAGTTGACGATATATTCCAGGGCTAACAAAGAATAATTGTATCGATAACCATACATGACTACGATTAATTAAAAAATTATCAATTTTTTCAATTCGTGGTAGTTTTTTATTGAATGTTTTAGGATTATTTGCAAAATCAAGATCAGTCGTAAAAATTGTCACATCATGTCCAATTTTTGAAGATTCTTTTGCTAGATCTAAACAAAGAAACATTATTCCGCCAAACTGAGTAGCAGGCAATGATGCGGGACATACTAGTGCAATATTCATAATATTTTAATTTTGAATTAAACTATTTAGAATTCACTCAGTTTTTATCACTTACTTGACTAAAAAATTTGAAATAAACTCATCATTTTCTAGCTATTAAAAATCCCATATCATTATGATGAGGTCTTGTAGTTATTTTAAATCCGGTATTTTTGATTTTTGTGATTAATTTTTTTCCAAGTTCAGGTTTTGAATCAGCTAGATGATATTCAATTACTATATTCTCAATTCTATCAAAATAATTCAATGGTAGTGCATCAATAATCTGATACTCAGAACCTTCACAATCCAGTTTTAATAATTTACAATTAAGTATTTTATTTTCATCAAAAATTTGTTTTAAAGAAATTGATTTAACAGTTATTTTTTTATTATTTTTAGAAAAAATACTATGTCCAGATTGATCTTCATTCAAAAATATATCTAAGTCAGATGAATCAGATGAAACAGCTAGATTGAATGGAAAAATATTATTTGTTTTATTTAATTTTAAATTTAAATCTAAATATTCAAAATTTTCTCTTATAGGCTCATAACAAAATATTTTTCCTTTGTTACAAAATTGATAAACAAATAATGAAAATAATCCAATATGTGAGCCAATATCAATAACTGTGTCATTATTATCAATGGCATAATCTTCAATATTGTATTCACCAATCATCCAGACATTTGTAAGAGCCATAAGATCAGTAGAATCTGTTCTGATACAGATCTTCATTCCAGTTACAGTCTCAAAAATCACTGATTTGGCATTAGTTAATTTGAAATAAATTTTTGGGTAGATATACCAATTTTTGAAGATTCTCCTTGAATTAAGTAATATTTTTAATTTTGAAAAAATATTTGATTGCATATAGAAACCTAAAAAATGTTACAGATATACATTAGTAGCATTTTGTAAGTTAGCTTTTAACTCACCAAATACGCCTAAAATTATTGAAGATTGTGATTACAGGAGGATTTGGTTTTATAGGTAGCCATTTAGCAGAATCACTATCTAAAAAAAATCATCAGATAATGATTTTAACAAAAACTCTTTCAAAAAAAACCAATCTCATGCATTTAGGTAAAAAAATTAATGTCAAAAAAATTGATGTGACTAATTTTAAAAAAGTGGGAGAGATTATTGAAAATTTTAGACCGCATGTAATTTTTCATCTAGCTGGAAATACTTCACACTCAAAATCATTCGAAGAACCTCTTCAAGATGTTGATTCAAATACAAAAACTACATTATTCATGCTAGAAAAAATTAAAGAACTAAAGTTATCATGTAAATTTATTCTAGGTAGCACATTCATTGTAATTGGAAAGCCAAAAAAGCTTCCTGTAAATGAGAATACCCCATGTAATCCAACGACAATCTATGGGACTAATAGATTAGCAAGTGAACATTTTTGTAAAATTTATCATGATCTTTATGGAATTAAAACAAATGTTTTTCGTATTACAAATTCATATGGTCCACGGGAACAGACGATACCAAACAAAAATGCAGTCAATTTTATGATTCATCAAGCATTCAAAGGTGAAAAATTACATGTATATAATAAAGGGGAATTTTTTAGAGATTTGATTTTTGTCGATGATGTCATTAGTGGAATAAATACAATATTAAAAAAAGGAAAATCAGGAGAATTATATTGGATTTCATCAGGTAAAAAAATTTGGTTTAAGGAATTTGCCAATATTTTACATAAAATTTCTAATTGTAATATTGAGTATACAGAAACTCCCAAATATACAAAAAAAGTTGATGTAGGAAATTTTGTCGTAGATAATTCAAAATTGAAAAAACTGGGTTGGACCCCAAAAATTTCAGTGGAAGAAGGAATTAAAAAAACAATGGAATTTTTTACTACTAATACCAAAAAATAAGAATCATAAAATTCAGTTATTTCTAGACGTTTCAATAAGTTCTTGAACACGTGTTCCATCTTGAAAATCTGGTTTGGATGCAATGCCAGAATTACACCAATTGATAAATCTCCTTGCAATAGGCTCAATTACTTTAATTCTTGTATCGTCTTCCGTATCAAAAACATTGAGTGATTTTCCCGGTTTAATTTTTTGAGATTTATTGTTTGTTTTTACAATTAACTCAAAATTATCTACAAAGCTTTCGCTAGAATTTTGTAAAATTATATTTCCTCTTTCTCCACGAAATGTTATTGTATGGTTTGAATTAGATTCAGAAATATCTAGATGAGCATGACCCAAACATTTTTTATTAAAAACAAATGTCATATCTATTTCAGTATCTCCATTGTTCAAACTTTTTTCAGAAGAAAATATTTTACAGTGAATTTGCCTGATTGATCCTAAGAAATATTCTAAATAATATAACGTATGAGAAAATACCAAAGATAGTGCACCACCACCTTGTTTGATATCAGTTTTCCATGATTTCAAATTATTCTTTAAATCATAACTCAAAAATGTCCAATTAACATCAATGCCAAGTATTTCCCCTAAACTTCCTGATTCAACAATTTTTTTAGTTTCAAGCCATTCAGGAATTTCTGTGAAAAGAAAGTCCATCATATTAGGCAGACCTCGTTTTTTTGCCAAATTATTTAGAGTTATAGAAGTATCAAGTGAGGTTGTCAAAGGTTTTTCTGCAAAAACTGCTATGTCATTTTCTAATGCATATTTTGCTATCTCATACTGATTTTGTGGGATAACAGCTATAGCTACTGCATTTGGTTTTTCTTTTTGAAGCATTTCTTTCCAATTAGTATATTGTTTAACATTAAATTTTTTACAAAAATTAGTCATTCTTTTCGAATTTTTTCCACAAATACTAACAACTTTACATTCATTGATTCTACTAAAAGCTGGAAGTAGACAATACATTCCAAATCCAGAACCGACAATTGCAATTTTTGAATTCATTAATTCTCCAGAATTTTTAGATCAGGTAAAGGAATTACGAAATTTGATTTTAACCCTCTTTCTTTTAATTGGTTCATAATTGGTGTGGCGTAATGCCAAGCCAATAATACCACATAATCAGGTTGTTCCTGAATAAGTATCTCATTATTTACAATGGGAATTTGTTTTCCAGGAAGATACATATCAAGTTTCAATGAAGTTGATTGTTCTGCAATATAGGGTAATAAATCAGAATCAACTCCATAATAATTCAATAATGTCACACAACGTCCAGGACACGAATTCCCTACAATGGTCTTACCTTCTTTTTTCACGTCAAATAAGAAATTCATAAAATCTTTTTTAGCTGTTTTTACTCTTGCTGCAAATTTTCTATAAGTATCTAATTCATACAAACCTGATTCTTCTTCAAGTTTTAACAATGATTCCACATTTTTTGACACGTTTTTGTTTTTACCTTTTGTCACATGGACACGTATGTTTCCACCATATCTAGTTCCTCGTTCAACATCGGTAACAGTAAAATCATAATAACTGAATAATTTGATTAAAGATTTCAAAGAATAAGTACGTAAATGTTCATGATAAATTGTATCAAATTGTCCTCCATGTATCACATCTAATAGATAATGATTTTCAAATACAAAAACACCATTAGGTTTTAGAAGGAACTCAATTCCAGAGATAACTTCTCCAATTGTCGCCATATGAGCAAACATGTTAGTTGCTAATATCAAAGACGCTTCACCACTTTTAGTTTTAATATTTTTAGCTATATCTAAAGTAAAAAATTCTTGAACAGTTTCAATATTTTTTTTGTTTGCAATTTTTGCAATATTGGTTGGTTCAACTCCAGTAATTTTTATTCCATGTTCTTTAAATCCTGATAAAAGAGTTCCATCATTAGATCCTAAATCTACAACTAAATCATTTTGATTAAGATCATATTTTTGAATAAGTGAATCGCTCATGCTAATCAAATATTCAACTAATTCTTTTGTAATGCCAGTTCTATACGGATAATCTGGGTGGTAAACCTCACTTCCATCAACACAATAATCAAGTTGTGCCAAAGAACATTCTTCACACCATAACATTCTAAGAGGAAATGTTGTTTCAGGATTGTTGAGCATTTCCTTAGTTAATAATGAATCACAAAGAGGTTGATTACCCAAATCAAGTATTAAATGCATTTTATTTGAATTGCATATTTGGCAATTAATCAAGTGGCCATTTTTTATCATATGATGATCAGGATACACAAATTTCATGATTTTAGTCAGGATATAAAAAATACTATTAGATTATAGGAAATAGAATTTATTGCTGATTACAAAAGTATCATAATGAGTAATAATTCAGAGGATATTTTCTTAGAAGATATTAAATCAATTGCAAATGAATTGGAAGAATTTTATGATGAATTGGAAGGTAAGACTGTTTTAATTGCAGGTGGGAGAGGTTTTCTTGGGACTTATTTTACTAGTGTACTAACAAAAATTAATGAAACATTATCTAAACCGATGAAAATTATTGTATTAGATAGTTTAATCACATCAAAAGATAAGAAAGATAGTGTAAATCAGAATATTGAATTTTTAGAACAAGATATTTCCAAGAGTTTTGAAATTGATGATAACGTAGACTACATCATACATGCTGCAAGTATTGCATCACCACCAACATATAGAAAATTCCCAATTAAAACAGTAGATGTCAATTATCAAGGTACAAAAAATTTGTTAGAAATAGCAAAAGAAAAAAAAGTAAGAAGTATGTTACTTCTTAGCAGTAGTGAGATTTATGGTGATCCAGAAATTTTTCCAACTCCTGAATCATATGTAGGAAAGGTGTCATGTACAGGCCCACGAGCATGTTATGATGAATCAAAAAGGCTAGCAGAAACAATTTCAATTTTATATTTTCAACAATATAAAATTCCTATTAAAATTGCAAGACCATTTAACGTGTATGGTCCATATCTTAATCTAGATGACGGAAGAATTATTCCTGATTTTATGAATAATGCTATCAATAAATCTCAAATCATTATTCATAGTGATGGTAGCCCAACAAGAAGTTTCTGTTATGTTAGTGATGCTATTGGCGGTTTTTTTAAATTATTACTTTCAAAACATGATGGAATAATTTGTAATGTTGGAAATGATGAAGAGGTGAGTGTGAAAAATGTCGCAGACACAATCAAAAATATTGTAGCAAAACCAATATCAATTAAAATAATTGAAAGTAATGATCCAAATTATACTAAAGATAATCCTCAAAGAAGGTGCCCAGATCTTTCTTTAATTAAAAAATCTGTAAATTATATTCCAAAAATAGATCTAGAGGAAGGATTAAAACGAGTTTACAAATGGTATAGGAGTAATTTGTCTTGAAAATCGGTGTTGTTGGAGCAGGTTATGTTGGATTAACAACTGGGATTTGTCTAGCATCGTTAAAACATAAAATTAGTATTTTTGACGTGGATGAAGAAAAACTAGAACAAATTAGAAAGAAAAATTTGCCATTTTTTGAGAAAGGATTGGAAGAAATTTTAGAAAAAGTGATTTCTACAGACTATTTAATTCCACAAAATGATGTAAACAAACTTGTTAGTGAAACTGATGGATGTTTTATCTGTGTTGGAACACCCACAAAAAATAATTCAATAGATCTAACTCAAATAATTAATTCAGTAAAAGCAATTACAGAATCAATCAAAGATAATCAGAAAAAAAACTACAAGATAATTATTAGAAGCACAATAATTCCAAATACATCAAAAAATGTTATTTTACCAATATTGAATCAAGAATTATCTAAATTAGGATTTGGGTTAGCTGTTGTTCCAGAATTCTTGCGAGAGGGTAATGCATTAGATGATTTTATGAATCCAGATAAAATAGTCATTGGAAGTTCGGATAACGATACAAAATTATTTGTTAAAGAAATATTTTCAGATTTTAAGGACAAATGTGAGTTTATTGAAACAAATTTGGAATCATCTGAATTAATAAAATATACAAATAATGCATTTTTTTCCATGTTGATTTCGTTCTCTAATGAAATTGCAAATATTTCAGAAAAAATCCCAGGAGTAGATCCATATAATATTTTGAAAGCATTAATTTCAGATAAAAGAATAACATCAAAAATTAACAAGAAGAAAATTATTCCAAGTTTAGAATCATATCTAATTCCAGGATGTGGATTTGGAGGTAGTTGTTTTCCTAAAGATGTACAAGCGTTATTAGATTATTCTAACAAAAATAATGTTGATACGCCTCTTTTGAAAGCAATTTTAGATATCAATGCAGAACGACCAAATAAGATGGTTCTATTGGCAGAATCCATTTTATCCACATTAAAAAATAAAAAAGTAGCAATTTTGGGCTTAACTTTCAAACCAGATACTGATGATTTAAGATCATCACCAGCACTAGATGCAATAAACATATTATTAAAAAAAGATGCAAAAGTTTTTGCTTTTGATCCAATTTTAAAATCAAAACCAGATATGATAAAATTACCAAGTGGATGTAATCTGTGTTATAATTTAGAAGATGCATTAAAAAATTCAGACATAGCTATGATATTTACAAAATGGGAGGAATTCAAATTTTTGAATTCAGAATTATTAAAACAATTTATGAGTAATCCGATAATAATTGATGGTAGAGGATTTTTAGAAAAAGAAAAATTTGATGTTGGAACTTATTTTAAAATTGGATATTCAGAATAATAAATAATAAAATATTACCAAATTTTCCAATTAGCTTTGTTATCAAACCATAAATTTTCTAAATAATTTTTATCTCTTAATGTATCCATTGGATGCCAAAATCCGTTATGTTTGAATGCTGTTAAATTTTGTTCATGTGCTAAAGTTTCTAGTGGTTTTTTTTCAAGTATAGTTGAATCACCATCTAATAAATAATCAAAAATTTTTGGTTCGAATACAAAAAACCCTCCATTAATCCACGAAGACTCACCTCTATGTTTCTCATGGAATTCAGTTACATATTCACCAGATATATTCAAAACACCAAATCTTTCAGGAGGATGGATTGCAGTGAGTGTAGCTAGTGATTTTTTTGAGTTATGAAATGAAATTAAATCACGAATATTAACATCGCTTACTCCATCACCATAGGTTAAACAAAAAGTTTCGTCAATACGGTTCTGTATTCTTTTTATTCTTCCTCCAGTCATTGTGTCTAATCCAGTGTCAATTAATTCTACATTCCACGGTTCAGAATCAAATGATTCAAAATATTTTTTTATTATTTCACCTTTATAGCCACAACAAATTATGAAATCATTAATTCCATATGTAGCATAGATCTTCATAATATGCCAAATTATTGGTTTTCCTCCGATCTCTATCATGGGTTTAGGTTTTAGGTGTGATTCTTCTGAAATTCTTGTACCATAGCCACCGGCTAATATCACAGCTTTCATGACTTTTTGGCAATTTAGTAATAAATAATTTATTCTAATGAAAAATCAGAGTGGTATGAAAGTATTTTTCTTCGGCTTATCAATTTCATTTCTAGCTTTACTTGTTGTAAACATTTCATGGATTATAGTAAATATCTACATGTTTATCATAAGTGGTGTCGAGTCAATAGTAACTGGTCAGACTCTGGCTGAAAATGTGTATTATTCAATATACTTGAGATGGATTATTCTGGTAGACGCAATATGGTGGGCTTCCTTACTAGCCTATTTAGTTAAAAGGAAAAGTTACAAAACTGATTCGAGTTTACATTATTTGCAATACAAGCAAATTGATCAGCCAAAAATTTGCATGGTAATTCCTACATATAATGAAGAACTTTCAATTGAAAAAGTAGTTAAGGATTTTTTAAATCAAAAACTTGTTCAAAGCGTAATTGTAATTGATAACAATAGTGAAGATCAAACAGTGGAGATTGCAGAAAAAAATGGTGCGAAAGTAATAAGAAAGAATGAAAACAAGGGATATTCTCATTCGCTGGTGATGGGACTTAATGAAGCATTAAAGACTAACGCAAATATTATTGGGGCAACTGAGGCAGATGGAACTTTTAATGCATATGATTTAGAAAAGATGTATCCATATTTGAATAACTGTGATATGGTAATTGGATCTCGCCAGAATCAGGTAATTTCTGAAAAAGGTAATCAAAATAGTGGTTTTTATGTTTGGGCAAATTTCTTTCTTGCAAAGTTAATTCAAATAAAATATCTTAGTCTTAAACATATGGGCATTGTTAATCTTACAGACGTGGGATGTGTTTACAGATTAATGAAACGTGATTCGCTGGAAAAGATTGTTGAAAAACTAACTTATCAAGGAAGTGATAAGCCAATAGGTGGTGTTGGAATAGGGCTGTATCTTACAATGACAGGAGTTGAAAATGATCTTAAAATAATTGAAATTCCTGTAACATTCAAAAGAAGAATTGGTAAGTCAAAAATCACAGGTGTTAGTACTAGAAAAACTATCCGAGTTGGGTTGAATTTTCTTTGGTTAATTTTAACAGTTTAAATTAAAATGACTACTGGATATACTTGCTCTTTTGAGTAATAATGAAAAAATAGTCCCTGCAGGTATTACGACTATTGTGCCAATGCTAACATATGGAGCTATGAAAAAATTTCCCACAGTATATGCAAATTTAAGTAAGTTCGCACATGATTTTCAGTATGAGTTGTTCTGGGGAAGTTGTAGAAAAAGAACCAGAACTAATTCAAATCAGACCTTCTAT
>CEVM01027675.1_pt1 | contig 28865 bp, 29 predicted proteins | sample 531481 | NCBI WGS metagenome assembly CEVM01 (sample SAMEA2623649, study PRJEB7988) | marine metagenome | biome: marine biome (ENVO:00000447); feature: mesopelagic zone (ENVO:00000213) & marine oxygen minimum zone (ENVO:01000065); material: "saline water (ENVO:00002010), including plankton...
CCGGTGGCGGAAGTGCTGACATGACGGAGGCGTTGCTGCAAGTCCGAGGCCTGAAGAAATACTTTCCTGTCAGAGGTGGTGTGTTCCTGCGCCGTATCGGAAACGTGCAAGCCGTCGAAGATGTTTCTTTTAGCGTTGAAAGGGGCAAGACCCTGGGACTCGTCGGCGAATCTGGCTGCGGCAAGAGCACAGTCGGGCAGACCATACTGAAATTACACAACCCAACCGCGGGCGAAATTTTCTACGACGGTCGGGATATCGCAGCCATGAATCGAGCAGAGCTCAAAGCCTTCCGCCGAGACGTGCAAATCATTTTTCAAGATCCTTTCGAATCGCTGAATGCAAGACACACGGTGAGCCGAATCCTTGAAGAACCATTCGTGATCCACGAAATAGGAACGCCCGCAGAACGTCGAAGTTGGGCAGGTGATTTACTTGATCGTGTCGGCTTGCAAGCCGATGCGCTGGACCGCTTCCCACATGAATTTTCAGGCGGTCAACGCCAACGAATAGGCATAGCGAGAGCGATTGCATTAAAACCAAAGCTTGTCGTTTGCGATGAAGCGGTATCAGCGCTCGACGTTTCGATTCAGTCCCAAGTGATTAATCTATTAATGGATCTACAACGGGAAATGAACCTAGCGTTGATCTTCATTGCCCACGATCTCGCCGTTGTCAAACACGTATCCGACGATATCGCCGTCATGTATTTAGGAAAGATCGTGGAACAAGCCGACGCCCAAGAAATTTACGCGTTTCCGCGACACCCTTACACCAAGGCCTTACTTTCGGCGATTCCCATACCTGACCCCAGTCGACGCGGCGAAAGAATCATCTTGTCGGGAGACGTCCCTTCGCCGATTCATCCGCCGAATGGATGTCGTTTTCACACACGATGTCCACATGCAGAAGATCAATGTCGAACCGTGGAGCCGACGGAGGAACTCGTCAATGAAGGCCATCGTGTTGCCTGTCATTTTTGGAACGAACTCGCCAAACGCAATGCCGTAGGCTAGTCGAATAAAGCAATTTTGCTTATCACCTTAGCTTAATCGAATGGGTGGTTCGGCCCTCAATCATTATGCTGCTAGCACCATAAGACGGCGCCCTGAATAACGGTCGAGCATTGTTGCCAAAACCGTATTGCTCTTTTGGTATACCAAAAAAACCTTCGTCGACCGCGCCATTTCCATTGGTGTCATGGAAAATGGCGATCGCAACAATTCCATCGGGAACGGTTATAACAAGCTGCGCTACTCGATCTATCGTGCTTTCGCGGGACACGGAATGAATACCAGCTTTCTCGACCGGCGTACGAGTATTCACCATGTCGTCAACGAAAGTCCTAGCGTCCTGATAGAGAGTGACAAAAAGCATGCCCGGTCGCCGGATATTCGTAACGGTGAGAACTAAGTCACCGGCAAATATTTCCGTTCCGAACAAGACCACGCTTATGCCCCATGCGACTACAACTTTGTCGAACCGAAACGACACTTCAGTTAGTGCTTCAGGTCCAGGAAAACGCAGGTGCTACTTACAGCGCGATTGCGGCCGAGCGAAAAAATGCTTTTTTCACCGCAGAGCCGAAAACCGAGTTTCCGTAATACACGCGCAGACGCGAGATTGTCCTTCTGATAAGACGCCTCCAATCGCGCACATCCAAGCGTGGTTTCAGCGTACCCGATCAAACCCGCCGCAGCTTCGGTCGCATAACCACATCCCCAATGTTCTCGGGCGATCCAATAACCGAGCTCTAAGACAGCTGCGGTTTCACCTGTCAGGCCCGCGCCACCGATCAGCTTACCGTCCAGATGTACAGTAAAGTTACTTTCGCAATCAGACGATGCCTTCGCCCTCACCTTTTTGATGAACTCGTTAGCATCAGCCAGTCGGTATGGGTGCGGGACTCGGGCAAGCCACTTCGCCACGTCCCAATCGCCGAGCAGCCTTGTCAGCTCGCCAGCGTCCTTTGCGTTCGGCGTGCGTAATCTGAGGCGTTGCGTTTGAACTTCACGCGACATAGGTTCGAATCTATTCTTGTTCGGTGCCGTCACGATAATATATTAACTCTATTACTAGATATATTTTATATACCATTGTTTTTAATAGATTATTTAAACAGTTCGATCCCGCTTGACCTCCACGCGAAACAAGTCCCGCATTAAAGTCAGTTAGGCCGTTGACACCAAGCGTCTTGTCACCGTAATCATCCTGATCTAAACAAATCACGGGCACGCCAAAGCGCAATCGCCGGGACCAGAAAAATAATCCCTGCAGGCAACCCCGCCACCAATCCGCCACCACGTTCGTCAACAAGGTTCCATACGACCATCGAAAAACTCACTTGGATCACGTACACCGATGCCCATGGCCACATCCAATGACGCATCTTGAAAAACCCCCATGCCATCGCGGCGTACACAAACCAATGAAGGGGCGCCAGCACCTTAGCCCACTCTTGATGAAACGTAATCCCAAACCAAACCTCTTCGTCGTTCGCCATTGGCTTCCAAAAAATATCGAACGGCATGTAGACGAACGTCATGTAAATGCAAAAGATGTACATTGCCGTCATCCACCAAGGACGTCGCAAGAGATCTCGACGGATAGGTTCAATAAGTTGCATAGGCTCTTCTCTTTTCTCAGCAATATCTGTTATTACAGAGCTAACGTATGAAACGCTAAAGGTCAGGCATGTTAACGGTTTTGATCCGCATACTTGTTGCCCTTCCCACGGTTTTGTTTTTTTACCAAGGCGTGAACTGGCTGTTCCAACCTGAAGAGGCCGCGGCCGGTCTCGGCATGTCACTGTTGTCAGGCATTGGCGCCAGCACTCAAATCGGTGATCTAGGAAGCTTTTTCTTGGTGAACAGTGGCTTGATGGCCATGGGCCAATTTCGAGGCCGGAGTCAATTGCTGTACATTCCCGCTGCGTTTATCGGAGTGGCCGGGATCTTTCGCGCGTTGTCAGCGGTCATGGGGAATGCAGATTTTGCCGCTCAAATGATCGGATTCGAAGCCATTTTGACGGTCATCCTAGTTGTGGCCGCACGGCACCTCGCGAGTCACGAAAAATAGGGAATTTCCATGGGAACGACTATTGCGAATATTTTTCGCTACCCAGTTAAAAGCATGGGTGGCCATCAGCTGGATGAAGCGCTACTTTCGATTAACGGCATTCCCGGTGATCGGTCATGGGCGTTAAAAGATGAAGAGCTCGCCAGCATCAAGGGCGGTAAACGTCACCCTTCGTTGATGGGCATGTCAGCAGAATTCGAACAGGAACCCGATGAGTCAAACGTCTCGCCGCACGCTCAAATTCGGCTCCCCGATGGATCGATCATTTGCACCCGCGATGACGACGCAGAAGAAAAGCTAAGCCAAGCACTCGGTACCAAAGTCACCCTTTGGCCCATCCTTCCTAAAGAACAGCTTGACCATTACCGTCGATCCGCGCCTGATCCGAATGTCGACGCGCAACTAAACCTACGCGAGATATTTGCTAGAACGCCGGACGAACCTCTGCCTGACCTGCGTGGATTTCCGAAGGAGCTTTTCGAATACGAATCGCCACCGGGTACTTACTTCGACGCCTTTCCATTACTCCTCATTTCGAAGGCCTCACTGCAAAGTTTGGAGGACCACTCCGATCAATCGAAATTCGATGTCCGGCGATTTCGTCCGAACGTCCTGCTTGAAACGGATAAAGCCGGTTACCCCGAGGAAGAATGGGCTGGGAAAAGCGGTCGTATCGGAACTGCAAAATTGAAGTTCGAGATGGCGTGTCCACGATGCATTATGACGACACACGGTTTTGACGATCTACCCAAAGATCCGCGAGTGATGAGAACGTTGGTACAGGCCAATAATGGCAATCTCGGCATCTACGCCTCGGTCGTTGAGGCCGGGACGATCGCCGTGGGGGACTCGCTGATCCTCGAATAACCGAAGCAAACGGTTCGTTCACGCTTCGAAGCCACCTCGCGAGGTCGGCCCTCATGCGTCACAAGCCCCAAGATCGTTTGTTTGACTCGTTGAAGCTCCGGTTGTCTTAATTTCAAGGAATTCCTAGGGAAAACTTCGACGAAAAAATGGTTCTAGTATCCGATTCGACACGCCACATCGGCGGGGCAATCGAAATATCTTGCCCCGAATCTTTTGAGTCTCGTCACCGAAATTGGCAGACTCAAGGATTCGTAGTCCGAGAAGCAAACACTGCATGACCTCCACTAGCGGCTCATCTTCAAACGAAAGTTCAAACATGGATCAAACGCCGAACGTCGATGTCGTCGTCGTTGGAGCCGGTTTCGCTGGGATGTACATGATTCATCGACTCCGCGAACTCGGTTTAACCATTAGGGCTTTCGAAGCCGGTAGCAACGTTGGCGGAACTTGGTATTGGAATCGCTACCCGGGAGCCCGCTGCGACGTTCCGAGCATTGAATACTCGTTCTCGTTCGATAAGGAGCTCGAACAAGAGTGGAACTGGTCCGAAGTGATGGCATCACAAGAAGAGATTCTCGTATACGCCAACCACATCGCAGATCGCTACGACATCCGGCGAGACATTACGTTCGATACGCGGGTCACAAAGATGGAGTTTGATGACGCCAGCGCTCGGTGGCTGGTGGAAACAGACGGTGGAGAACGTTTGGACGCACACTATTGTGTAATGGCAACGGGCTGCCTCTCTATGCCCAATAAACCTCCAATTGCTGGCGACAGCAAGTTTCAGGGCCAGGTTTATCACACCGGTACGTGGCCCCAAGAAGGCGTCGACTTTATCGGCAAAAAAGTGGGCATCATCGGGACTGGATCGTCCGGCGTCCAGGCGATCCCAGTGATCGCCGAGACGGCCGCACAGCTCGTCGTCTTTCAACGAACACCCGTTTACACCTTGCCGGCCTTTAACCGTCCGCTGTCGGAGAAGTACCGAAAGGAAGTCAAAGCCAGCTACGCCGACATTCGGAAGATGCAACGTGAGTCGCCTGTGGGGATATCCAGTTTCGGGGCGAGAGCCGTCGGACAACTACCCGTTCCTAAAAAAATAATGGATTTAACCCCGGAGGAACGCCAAGCCGAACTGGCCCGAACCGGTTTTTCGGGTCTACGAACCTACGCGGATGTTTTAACCGATCTATCGGCCAACGAAGTCGCATGTGATCTTTATCGAGAAAAAATCGAAGAGATTATCGACGATCCCGAAACCGCAGAGGCGCTAAAACCACACGGCTATCCTATTGGCTGTAAACGTCAGGTTTTCGATTCGAACTATTACGCCGCTTTTAATCAGGAGAACGTAACTCTGGTTGACCTACGCAAAGGCGGCATTAATCGGATCACCGCCACCGGTGTCCAGACCGACCATGAGTCGTTCGACATCGACATACTCGTTTATGCAACCGGTTTCGATGCAATGACGGGCGCACTAAAGCGCATTGATATCCGTGGCCGAGACGACCAACGCCTTATCGATAAATGGGTGGACGGACCGCGAGCGTACCTGGGGCTTCAAATGGCAGGGTTCCCCAACCTATTTACCATCACCGGCCCGGGGAGTCCGTCGGTACTAAGCAACATGCTGGTCGCCATCGAGCAGCATGTCGACTGGATCCGGGACTGCCTAGAGCATCTGGAAAATAACCAAGTCGACACGATCGAACCGACGCTTGACGCCGAAAGCGAATGGGTTGCTCATGTCAACGACGTCGGCCAAGGCACGATGTTTACGGCGCCGACCTGCAATTCTTGGTACCTCGGAGCAAACATTCTCGGAAAACCGCGCGTATTCATGCCGTACGTTGGCGGAATTCATCGTTACCGCGCAAGGTGCGAAGCCGTAGTGGCAAATGACTACGAGGGATTCAGGCTCGAATAAAGCTACGTCCCGACTGGGATTAATCAGCGCTCAAACAGATCCCCTAGAACGAACGGTGATCTCTCCATTCAACGGGCTTCCGAGCGAAAATAGCTAACGAACAGACTCCCAAATATCATCAACGCGTTCCACCCGAACGCGATCTAGCTTGGCGGTACCACTGCGTACGTTGAAAACCAAAGGGGCAACGTACGCGTCCGGTAAATAACAGAAACTCGCGCTCACCTGACCACCACCTAAAAACAGTTCGACTGACGTCCGGTCGATGAGCAAACGTACCGACAAATGGCCGTTGCCCACCATCGGAACCTGGCTGTCCCGAAAGTTGACGACACGTCGTTCAAAATCGAACGTTAAGGGTATGCCGCGAATCTTCAACACTACTTCGCAACCATCGTCCGCCGAAATATCAAAAGCGATGTCAAACAGGTCGCCTGAAACGGGCATAGGCCAAGGCTTTGACCCGTCGAAACCGACTGATACGGGAACGTCCAGCGGTTCTGTGATTGACTCAATCTCTTCGACCGGCCACCGGCACAGTGTCCAAATGCCATTATTTCCTTGCAACGAGAGTTCCACTGGAAAACTCATTTGTTGATTGAACGGCATTTCTGGATACCGCCCCCCAGACATCCAGGAAATCTGAATGCATCTCCCACTCGGCGCATTGCTCCATGTCTGGGCAGCGTATCCATTGCTTCCATGCTCACAGGTTTGAACTTCCGACCGCGGCGAAAACAAAGCGCCGTCAAAATCACCGATCAAATAGGTCCCACTCCCACCCCAAAATACCCAGCGTTCGATCCCTGCCTCGTCCAGCAACGGGAAAAAATCCGGACACTCGCTGTCGTGTTCTAGGGTGATGTTCTGTATCCGCTCCCACTGTTTAGCGTCGGTGGAGCGTAGTAAACAAAACCGATCGTCGGTCAGGTAAAGCGCCATGATCCAGCACCGAGTCGGCGCGTGCCACACTACCTTTGGATCTCGATTATGCGCGTCAATCCAAGAAACAATCGGGTTTTCATCGAACTTCAACCAGGTGTCACCACTATCGATACTGTACGCAAGACATTGGGTGTATGGTTTCGGAGGCTCAACGTGACTACCCGCCGCCGTGTAGAACGCGAGCAAGGTGTCTTCACCCAACCCCGAAGTATCGAACCGGTCGACGACGGCCGATCCCGAAAACATCGTCCCGTGCTCGTCCGGATACAGCGCGTGCTCCATTTGAACCCAATGCACGAGGTCATCGCTCACCGCATGTCCCCACGTCATGTTCCCCCAGACGGTCGCTTCGGGGTTGTGTTGAAAAAAAAGGTGCCAACGCCCCGAATGGTAGATCAAGCCATTGGGATCGTTATGCCAATTTTGACGCGCGGAAAAATGGAATCGGGGCCGGTGAACTTCGTCGTACACAGTCGTCCTTGCGAACTATCAATGGTTCGCGATTGTATCGATTTGCGAACGCGCGATGTTTGCAATGGTCTTGCACTGGCATTCAGACCATGAGGAAATGCACTCATTCGGAACGGACGAAAATAACCAATGAAACTCTACGACAGCACGATGGCACCAAACCCCCGGCGCGTTCGCGTCTTCATGGCAGAGAAAGGCGTTGACTGCGAAAACATTCAAGTCGACATCATCAAGGGAGAGAATCTCGACGAATCGTTCCTCTCAATCAATCCCCGTGGTCTTTTGCCGACGCTTGTTCTGGACGACGGTACCGTAATCGACGAAACCGTTGCGATCTGTCGCTACATCGAGGAAACGCACCCAGAACCACCACTCTTAGGTAGCGATGCCATCAGCAAAGCGCATATAGAAGCCCGACAAAGACACATGGAATTTGATGGTCTTCTCGCCGCCGCGGACGCATTCAGAAATTCTTTCCCCGGTTTCTCATCGCGTGGATTAGCCGGCAACGCGGGCTCGGTCGACGCGATTCCGGCCCTCGCAGAACGCGGAAAGAACGCGATGCTTCGTTTTTACGATTCGCTTGATACAGCGCTCAACGGCTCCGCTTTCATCGCTGGCGAAACATTCAGCATCGCCGACATCACGGCGTTGTGTACGATCGATTTTGCTGCTGGAGCAGCTCGTGTACCGATTCCTGATCACTGCTCTAACGTTCAGCGGTGGCATGCCGAAGTCTCTGCTCGACCGAGTGCCGAAGCCTGAAAGGAATGTTTGGGTAGCAAACCTACCGTCAGCGTATCCAGATCGGAGACGTCCAGGCCCGTTCTTGTATTGTCGTTGGATGCCCAGCGCGGGGCGCGACTCCTGCCCGGATAGCATCCCATGTCGACCAACGACAGGTCGGATTTTCAACTACTCGGGCATAATAAAAGGATGGATGGGCATAATCGTAATCTGGGTCCTCCCAAATCGCTGAAAGCTGCGCTGCTCCACCATTCTGGCTGATTTCACATGTCGATATATCGACGGCGACCTCATTATCAGGACATCGGTTTGTATCCAGATCGACCTCATCACCGTCCGAGCAGGCAACGTCATATACGCGTTCGCGTTTTGAACCGTTTTCAAGCCAGCCTTTGACAATTTGTAGTCGTTGAAGCGGGGCGGCGTTTGGATCCCGAACAGCAACCACCAATAATTCGGGGGCTGTTCGTCGACGCCTTAATACACCCCCTTGTGGGATACCTCTGGCATATGCAACTCGCGCGTAGTCGGCGCGTGTAATTAGGTCATTTGGAAAGTCATGGCCTGCAAACATGCGAATACGAATTCTAGGGCCACTTGTCGCGAACGTTTCCTTTCGAGTGAACGCCGTAAAAATGGCCTCACGAGTATTCTCGTCCGCCCACACGCCGGTCAGTCCCGACGCCCCATAATGGGTACGGTAGACCTGTCGGTATGCGGGGACCGTACCTTCTACTCGAACGGGAACCGACCCCCTCCGTTCGGGAACTGCGTCAAGCATCCCGACCTTGCCAGCGTACGTCCTCTCGTCAAAACGTGAACCCCCATTGTGTGTATCGGAAGCACCCACCATGCCAAACCGGTAAGGATTAACACCGGTTCTTCGCTCTATCTGAAGACCAGTCAGATATGCGTCTCGGACATAACTACCTCGAGGTCGACTCTTTAGCCAGGAAGCAACACGATAAGGAAAAATTTCGAAGTCCGCCCACTCGTCATTCGGAGACAAAAAAGGATGAGTCTCTGAGGTCCCCTTTACTTGGGTGACTTCAACAAGTGGCTCGTTACGAACGCGCAACGATGCATACTCTGTATCAATAGGTGTTCCATCCCATTTAACGTCCTGGAACATCCATCCATCGGAACCGTTCGAATTGTGCGGAATCGATAACAACCGCATACCCTGCCCGCGTTGTTCGTCCATCCAGCGCCACAGATCCTCTGGATTAAAAGATTCAAGTCGACCAAATATATCTAGCGGTACCTGCTCCGAACCAAAAATGACGTTTCGATGGAGATTACCGGCATCTCGAAAAGATGTGTATTCGTAACCGATGAACGTCGTAAATTCTCCAGGTTCGTAGTGGCGCTGCGCCGCGTCCACCACGTGCCGCCATGCGTCCCGTAGCTCGCGTTGGGTTACGTTTTCTGCCACGAAGGAACCCGCATCCGGATGGGATCTGCCTCGTTCGACTACGGTTGATTCGTCGAGAATGCCCAGTTGAGTTGCTGTCCGGTAGAGGGGGTGGTTTGGATTACTCAACGTCGTCAAGCCCCCCAGGTATTCGGCGTGATCGGTGACGGCGTAGAAATCGAGCGGTTGATCGAGCTGCACGGCATAACCTTCTGGGTGACGTATTTCCGCACCGCGCGCGAACCGGTATGCATCGTCCGGCGTCGCCCGCGTTCCGAACGCAAACGCGTCCATCGAAAATCGAGTGTGGACGTGCAAATCACCAAAGTAGGCGTAGCGTTCAATCGCGTGGATATATGTTGTCAAACCAAGCGCCACGCAAATTAACCAAATTTTCACTGAGTTCCTCATCAATTTCGTCCCCTCAGCAACACACTACCGACGGCTATATGACTCGCGTAGCTACCCTATTCGTGAACGTGTAGCCGAGCAACGTTTGCTCAGATCAGCGCGTAAATTACCAAACCTTTTCCCAGTTCCGGCTTTCGACGGACCGATACATCGCGAGCGCCGTACGTAATTCGCCCAACGAGTATTCCGGTGGGGCCGCAAGCGTTTTTGAATCTAGTACCGCGAGGCTAAAATCGTTGAGTTCAAAACCGTAGCTATCGACTTTACCTTGGAAGGCATCCATCACCGTTGCCCCTTCAGATTCACCCTCGTTGAACAGAATCAAGCGCCCGTCCCGCCCGTGTTCGATAACGATTTCTCCAGACGTTCCCGTGATTCGAAAGTCTTCGGTCGGCCCGACAACGCCTCCACTCAGAAGAGCTTCAAACGATGCCGTGATCTCGCTATCAAAAAGCATAAGAGCCCTCACCCAAGACTCTCCCTCCATATTTGGAATATGACTCCCCATGGTGGCGATCACTTCGCTCACTTCACCGAGTAGCATTCGGAGCGGCCTTATCCAGTGAGCACCCCCATCAATACAGATTCCTCCGCCAGCGCGCGCGAGACTGAAACGCCAAGGTACACCATCATCTTTTGTTGCATTTACCGGCAATGGATCGTAAAAACAGGCGCGCGCCGTCACGACTTCACCTATTTGACCGGCGTCGATTAAGTCTCGAGCACGTTTGATGTCGGGCCAGTATTGCGCTTGCTCGGCGACCATGAAAACCGTGTTAGCTAGCTCGGCAGCTTCCATAATGCGTTCGCACGAAGCCAAGTCAGGTGCCATCGGTTTTTCCAGTAACACGTGCTTCCCCGCGCCAAACGCCTCGATCGCAGCCTCCTTGTGCAAATCATGGGGCAGCATCAGATCGACCGCGTCAAAGGATCCTTCTGAAAGTGCCTGGCTTAGCGAGGAATACGCGGCTGCACCCGTTCGTTCAGACATTGATGCAGCGTTATCTGGGTTGGGATCCACGACCGCTGTAACCTTAATCCGAGGCGCGTGATTGCGAATGCCGCGCCAGTGGGCACGGGCGATGTTTCCGCACCCAACTAAAGCCATCGTTAAATCATCCGTTTGCACCACGCAAATACCTCCTTACTCGTACACCCCCATCCAGACAACCAAGGGTATCAATATCCCTGTATCCAACCTCTATTGCACCGCCATTTAGACGGATTAATCACAATGGGTCAGTTTTCAGGCTCTTTCTCTTTGCAAAGCTTGATTTCTGACCCCTTGATCAAAGAGTCTCTGGAATATCTGACTCTGGAAACAATTCTATGGCTGACTACGACAACATTCTGATCGACCACATCGGTACCGACGGACGAGTGGGACGCATAACGCTTAACCGCCCTGAAAAACTCAATGCCCTTTCAACCGACCTACTCTTCGAGCTGAACGATGCCTTACACGATATGGAGGCCGAGCACGAAACGCGCGTGATCATTCTCCGTGGCGCTGGCCGGGCTTTTTGCGCGGGTTATGACTTAACTCCATCACCCAGCAGCAAACAAAAGCGCTCGTACAAATCCATCGACGAAAAGAGGCGAACCCTCATCATGGGCATACGTACCAGCATGCAACAAATTACGGACATTCAGATGTATTTCTGGAATATGGCAAAAGTTACGATTGCTCAAATACATGGCTACGCGGTCGCAGGGGGCTGTGAACTGTCGATGATGGCGGATTTGGTCGTCGCGGCAAACGACGCACAATTGGGCCACCCGGGACATCGAGGACTCGGAGTTGCAAGGAACGGGGTTATTTGGCCACTGGTTATTGGCATGCGTAAAGCCAAAGAACTCGCCTATACCGGGGAAAACGTCTCGGCTGTCGAAGCAGAAGAAATGGGTATGATCAATTACGCGTGGCCGAAAGAGGAGCTCGAGGAACGCACAATCGCCTTTGCCGATCGGATTGCCATTATGTCATCAGACCATCTCGGCGCGCTCAAAGTAAACATGAACCGCTTTTACGAGAACATGGGGATCTACTCGTCGGTACGCAGCAGCACGGACCACGACGCGATGGGTCAATTTACCGATTTTGCGTATCAGTGGCGAGATCAGATCACGACCAACGGGCTTAAAGAAGCCCTCGCCTGGCGGGATGGGCCCTATCGTGGAAGCGACACGTACAAAGAAGAAAAGTAGTACCCAGATAGGGAGCGATTCATGACTCTAGTCGTGAAACGTTGGAACAAGTATTGATCGTGGCAAACGTTGGATTTGGGTGGTTTCGCTTCGCGACAACGGTCTGGAGGGCGGGTCTGTCGCTTTCCCTAGCGATCTCCCTATCCGCCTCAGCCTCCGAAAACATACTTGTGGCTGTGGCGACCAACTTCCTACAAACAGCCGAATCCCTACAATCGGAGTTTCAGCAGAATAACGTTGAACCCATTCGCTTGGTCAGTGGTTCCACCGGAAAGTTGTACGCGCAAATTATCCAAGGCGCACCGTTTCATCTGTATTTGGCGGCAGATCAAGCACGCCCGCTTCGATTGGAGGAACAGGGATTGGTCGTCACCGGATCGCGCCAAACTTACGCAATCGGAAAATTGGCATTGTGGGCTCCAAAAGAGTCTCCCGCACCAGACAACCCCTCGATCCGGTCGCTGTTGCAATCGATCACGTTCCGAAAACTGGCGGTAGCCAATCCGAACCTTGCTCCATACGGCGTTGCGGCGATCGAAACACTCAAGACCTTACAGCTGTTTGACCAGTTACAACCGCATCTCGTCTTCGGGGAAAACATTGGGCAGACTCATGCCCTGGTCGCTACAGGTAACGCTGAAATGGGATTTATTTCCGCATCCAGCGTTCCGCGCATCAAAAATGTAGAAAAGGGAATCCTCTTGCAAGTTCGTCCCCACCTTCACCGCCCCATACGACAAGACAGCGCAATGCTACGCCTCGGTGAACATAATGCCGTCGCTCAGCGTTTTAATGAATTTCTCCACAGCCCTCAAGGACGCACAATTATTCGTCGAGCGGGTTACGAGGTTGACTGAGGCTTGAACAATCTTGCAGCGATTTGGCTCACGGTCCAGTTGGCAACTGTTACGACCTGCATCTTGCTCTTTTTCGGAACGGCGTTGGCTTGGTGGCTTTCCCGAACTAAATCCCGGGCCAAACCGATAATCGAGGCCGTCACCGCCTTACCCTTAGTCCTGCCGCCGACAGTACTTGGCTTTTACCTGCTCGTCATCATGAGTCCAGACAACGCGATCGGATCGTTCTGGGTTCACCTCACGGGCTCAACTCTGACATTCTCCTTCGCAGGACTCGTCGTGGCTTCAGTGATCTATTCGCTTCCTTTTATGGTGCAACCACTTCAAAACGCCTTTGAAACCGTTGGATCAGAACCCCTGGAAGCTGCCGCGAGCCTACGGGCCACGCCATTGAACGCCTTTTTTACCGTTGCCATGCCGTTATCCGCGCGCGGATTTCTCACGGCAATCGTGCTGACGTTCGCTCACACCGTCGGTGAATTCGGCGTTGTCCTGATGGTCGGTGGAAATATTCCTGGAGAAACAAGAGTCATATCAATCGCGATCTACGAACACGTCGAAACACTCCAATACGCGGCCGCCCACTCGCTATCTCTCGCGTTACTAGGATTTTCCTTTGTCGCGTTGCTCGCCGTCTATACCCTAAATCGTCGCTTTCCGATTCGGATTCGCTGAAATGTTAGCGATCGACATCTGTGCTTCCCTTGGTGAATTTGAACTCGAGGTCACCACCAAAATACCGCTTGATGGAATCACTGGAATTTTAGGACCGAGTGGGAGTGGCAAGACCACGCTATTACGTGTGCTAGCAGGCTTCGAGCCAGCGGAAGGTCGGATTATCGTCGATGACGAAGTATGGCTCGACACGAAGTCGAAAACCGATATCGCACCGCACAGGCGTTCCCTCGGATACATGTTCCAGGACACCAGACTATTCGACCATCTATCTGTGGCTGGTAACCTTGAATACGCTACGTCTCGAACGTTGTCGGAGATCAAACAAATCGTAGTAGACGATGTCGTCGACGCATTCGACCTGAGCGCGTTACTTAAACGACGAGCAGCTGAATTGTCCGGGGGCGAAAAACAGCGTGTGGCGCTGGCCCGTACCCTTTTGACTAACCCTCGGTTTTTGGTGCTCGATGAGCCTTTGTCGGCACTAGATGAACAGCGCAGATCCGACATTCTTCCATATATCGATACGATGGCGTCGCAATTTCAAGTGCCAGCGCTATACGTCAGTCATGCGGTGGGTGAAGTCGCCCACATCGCCCGGAGAATACTCGCCCTATCAAATGGCCGAGTCCAAGCCAATGGCCCCACCAACGAGATTCTTGAACGCCTCGATCTCCTCGACGTCACCGGCCGATTTGAAGCTGGCTCGGTCGTTGAAGCCACGGTCATTGACCACGTTGAACGCCATCGACTCACCCGTCTCACTATCGATGGTCAAACACTAACCATGCCGATGGAACCAGGGGTTGCCCCTGGCGATCAAATACGCCTGCGTGTTAGGGCGCGCGACGTTGCTTTGGCACTTATACGTCCTGAGTCCATCAGCATTCGCAACATACTCGATGCAACCATCGTGGACTTATTCCAAGGTCCCGGGTCGCCGTACGTTGAAGCACTGGTCGAATTCCAAAAACAACGTCTACGAGCACGAATTACGCTCGCCTCAGTCGAGGATTTATCGCTCGCTGTAGGAATGCACGTATTCGTTCTAATCAAAAGCGTGACATTTGAATCCAGCCTTGCGTGACCAGTTTTCAACTGCATCCAGAGAAGACCCTATCCTGGGTTATAGTCGAACAAATTCAATGCACCTAACCCGCTAATGCTTGACGAGCTCAAACCCGACAGCTTGATTATTGCCGCTAATGGCGAAACGTTCCGCGTCAGCAAAACATTGGCGGCGGCATTTCAACCCGGCGATCTCGTGATTCCAAATCCGCAACACGGGTTACTCCACCTAGCTAATACGGAAAGACAAATTGTCGACCAGACCGTAACGAAGTCTGTAGCCGCCTTCGCAGCCATGCAGCAAGTGACTGACGACCAGATTGCCGATTTCTTTCGTGCCTTTAGTGCTGCGTTGAAGAACGACAAGATCTGGGAGTCTATCCAAACGATCAATGAACACGATGTCGCAACGGCAACGGAACATGGTCGATCCACAACTCGTCTCCAAGTGTCGGACGTCATGCGCACAGACATGATCGATGGCTTACGTGAATGGGCGGAATCCGAGCCGTCGAGAAACTCCGTTATTGAAACCATCGATCACGACCAATTTCAGATTCAGCTACGAACTGCGGCGCTCGGCGTCGTCGGATTCGTGTTCGAAGGTCGGCCCAACGTCCTCGCGGACGCGTGCGGCGTGCTCCGAGGCGGCAATACAGCAATCTTCCGTATTGGTAGTGACGCATTACAGACCGCGAGGGCAATGATGGAGCTTGCCTTAAGACCCGCACTCGTTCAGTCAGGGCTGCCTACAGAAGCGATAGCCCTTGTCGACAGCTCGGCCCATGCAGCCGGATGGGCCTTATTTCTTGATTCGCGACTCGCCCTCGCGGTTGCTAGGGGTTCCGGAGACAGTGTCGAGTTACTAGGATCGCTGGCACGAAGTGTTGGGACACCGGTCAGCTTGCACGGTACCGGAGGGGCCTGGATGATTATTGGGGACAGTGCGACGCCGGAGATCGTGAAGCATTGTGCGGCTAAGTCCCTCGACCGAAAGGTCTGTAATACTCTCAACACCTGCTGCATCGTCGCTTCAAAGGCGGTAGAACTCGTTCCCATTTTGCTCGATGGTCTCAATGAAGCTGCGGCAAAACTGAAGCAGGACTACCGCTTGCACGTTGTTGAGGGAAGCGAGGAGTTTATCCCCGGAGAAGCTTTCACCCGCAAAGTACAGATCAATCGAGCAGACGGTCAACACGAAGAAATCCAGGCGACGACGCTGGCACTGGCTGACATCGGCCAAGAATGGGAATGGGAAAATTCCCCTGAAATGACCCTAATCATCGTTAAAAACCTCCAAGAAGCGATTGAATTGTTTAATACACACAGCCCGCGGCTAGTCGCTTCGCTAATCTCCAACGACGAGCACGAGCATCAACACTTTTACGAAACGATTGATGCACCCTTCATCGGCGATGACCATACGCGCTGGGTCGACGGGCAGAGGGCACTGAATAAGCCCGAACTCGGACTTTCGAACTGGGACAACGGTCGACTTTTAGGTCGACATGCGATTCTAACGGGAGACAGCGTATACACCGTCCGCGTGCGTTATATCGAAGCGGGCAAGGGTCTTTCGCCGACCTAGTGTTAGGGCGTGTATACGCGTGGGCTGTTTTACTTTTTAGTGGTAGCCTCCAATGATCGTAAACCACAAATAGGGAATACACGTGGCGCTTAGAATCAATTCAGTGGCACCAAATTTTGTGGCCCAAACCACACAAGGCGAAATTCAATTCCACGATTGGATCGGAAACGGATGGGCAATCCTGTTCTCCCACCCAAAGGATTTTACCCCCGTCTGCACCACCGAGCTCGGCTACATGGCAGGCCTGCAAGACAAATTCGCAGACCGCAACTGTAAAGTGATCGGTTTATCCGTCGATCCCGTAGCAAGTCACTCGGACTGGATCAAAGATATTGAAGAGACACAGGGGCACACGGTCAATTACCCGCTCATTGGCGATCCGTCACTTGAGATCGCCAAACTGTATGACATGCTTCCTGAGGATGTGGGCGATTCCTCAGATGGGCGAACCCCCGCTGACAACGCAACCGTGCGATCGGTCTTCGTGATTGGTCCAGACAAGGCCGTGAAGGCGATGCTCACTTACCCTATGAGTACCGGGCGGAATTTTGACGAAGTCTTGAGACTCCTAGATTCGTGCCAATTGACTGCCACTCATCAAGTAGCGACGCCAGTCAATTGGACCCAAGGCGACGATGTCATCATCGTCCCGGCGGTTTCTGACGAGGAGGCGAAGACTCGATATCCCGATGGTTGGAAATCACCCAAACCATATATCCGGATCGTGCCGCAGCCGGAATCGTAGCCCAGTCGTTGGGTGGATCGGTCCTCGGATCTGTTTGCCATCGTCCCAGCGAGATCGCTTTTAAATCGAGACGGCCGTTGAGATGTCGACAAATCTATAGTCATTATCGCTGCTATGGATAGCGGGCAGGTTCTCATTGTCGGCGCCGGCATTGGCGGGCTAACCGCGGCTCTCTACCTCCACCAACTCGGCTTTGTTGTCCAGGTCTACGAACAAACAGTGCGTACAACCGGCGACGGAGCAGGGATTCAGCTGAGTCCCAACGCAACCCGTGTGTTGCATCAAGTCGGGCTCGCCAGCTCATTAGCGTCGATCTCATCCAAGCCGAGCGTAATCGACATCCAACACTGGCGAACCGGGAGACGAATCACCAACATACGACTAGCGAGCGGTGTCGAAGCCGATCAATCATCATTCCCCTATTACCACGTTCACCGCGGGGACCTGCTCGCGTGTTTGACCCGCGCGGTCGTCGACGCGTCGATCCCCGTCCATCGGGGTAAGCGCATCGACAACGTTGGAGTTACCGAAACCCAAGCATGGATTTCCGGTCCCGATACCCGCGAAAATGCGAGTCTAGTCGTCGGAGCCGACGGCATCCACTCAAGCGTGCGTCGCAGTCTTTTTGATCCTGATGAACCGATCTTTTCTGGCCACGTTGCTTGGCGAGGAATCATTTCGTCGAAATCGATCACCTCAAAGACTTTGGCAACCAGGGCTGTTCTATGGTGGGGGCCTAAAAAGCACGTCGTTCATTACCCCGTCCACAACGGCCAAGACATAAACGTCGTCTGCGTCGATCGGGCCCCTCATTGGACAAACGAGTCTTGGACCGAGCACGGTGATCAAAAGGAACTCGCCGCCGCATTCGGCGACTGGCACGACGATATCGCGCAATTGATCGATCGTATTAATCCTCATTTCTGTTTTCGATGGGGACTCTTTAACCACGCCCCACTGAAACACTGGAGCCGAGGCCGAGTAACGTTGCTTGGAGACGCTTGCCACCCGACCCTCCCCTACCTAGCCCAGGGAGCCGCAATGGCAATCGAAGACAGCGCTGCGTTAGCTCAGTGTCTCAAGAAGTGTGGATCGGTTGAGAAAGGACTCGAAGCGTACGAACGCGTGCGCCGAAAACGCGCAATTCGCATCCAACGGATCTCACGGCGAAATGGACACATTTTTCATCTGACAGGAACGTCAGCGTGGGCTAGAAATTGGGCGGCACAGCACATGGGCGAACGCATCTTACGAAACGTCCACGATTACGATGTTTTCGCTTCGATCAACCGATACTTCAAGGACTAATTCATGCACGTAATGATTGATCTATGCGTCGTCCCATTGGGCGTGGGAATCTCGGTCTCAAAGTACATTGCAGAATGCGAAAAAATCCTTAATGACGCAGGGTTAGAAACGAACTTACATGCCTATGGCACGAATGTCGCAGGAGATTGGGACGACGTTTTTAGCGCGGTTCGACAGTGCCATGAGCGAGTCCATGACCTCGGTGCGCCCCGAATAACCACGACCATTAAAGTTGGTACCCGAACGGATCGCCTCCAAACAATCAAGGAAAAAATCGTCAGCGTTCAGCAGAAACTCCAATGAGTCCTCTGCCATTGCGAACTGGTCTTTTAGACCCGGCAAAATGCATTCAACGATCGCTTCGAACTAACGTTGAAATTGACGTCGTCTCGACGCACGATCTGTAACACGAGCTTTTGGTACGAATGGAAACGATATGTTGACCGCGGCCGAGAATGAGACATTGACCCAGACAGGTAGCGAATCGCCAATGGGCGCAGTGTTCAGGCGTTACTGGACACCAGCTTTACTTGCGAGGGAGTTGCCCGAACCTAACTCCGGTCCACTTCGACTCAAATTGCTAGGCGAGGACTTTATTGCTTTCCGTGATTCCGATGGGGAAATTGGAATCGTCGATGCCCGCTGTCCACATCGCGGCGCTAACCTCTTTTTTGGCCGAAACGAAGAGTGCGGGCTACGATGCGTTTACCACGGCTGGAAGTTTGATGTTCATGGCCACTGCGTCGACATTCCCAATGCTAGTCCCGAGGTCGCCTCCCGGTTAAAACCCGACGCTGGCATTCGCGCACTGCAAGTCCGCGAGTGGGGTGATGTGATATGGGCATTTCTAGGTGACGGCGAAGCACCGGAGCTACCACAGTTCGAGTTCGCTAAAGTCCCGCCCAGTCATCGTTTCGTGTCCAAGAAGTTTCAGCAATGCAATTGGGCGCAGGCGTGCGAAGGTGGTTTGGATACCGCACACTTTTCCTATTTGCATGCTGGGATCAACGACGGCAAGAAAGTGGGCCTTCACCAGGTCGGCAAGTCCCGAGAAGAAATTGCTGGCCAGAACGAACCCACGCACCGCGCTCGATTTCGTTGGTTGATCGAAGATGGAGAACCGCGATTTACGGTTCTCGATCACGCTGCGGGCGCACTCATGTGCGCCGCAAGAACAGCCGACAGCGACGACGTCTATTACCGTATGACGCAATTCCTCATGCCCAACCATTCGCTCGCACCGGGCAATTTTCCCGAAGACAATAATCTGGGCAACACCTGGGTTCCGATCGACGATACCTCATGTTGGATCTTCTGCTACTGCTGGAATCCAGATCGCCCGCTCAGAGAAGATGAATGCCGTCAGTTGGCCTCAGGTTCCGGGATTTTCGCAGAGGTGGATGACCGCTATGTTCCGCTACGCCAGCGCGAAAACGACTACCTCATCGACCGAGATGCACAGAGAAACGAGAGTTATACGGGTATACGCGGTATCTCAGAGCAAGATGCTGCAATAGCCGACAGCCAGGGATTAATCGTTGATCGTACAAATGAAATGTTGGTTCAGACCGATCTAGGCGTCGTTCGTTTTAGACAAACCATGTTCGATGCTGCGGCCTCCGTGGCTTCAGGTTCGGAGCCTCTGGGTGCTGATCGCCCTGATGCATATTTTGTCCGATCTGGGGACGCCGTCGCATCCTCTAAGTCAAAACTAGAAGACGTGGTGTCAGCACGATTTGGTCAAATGGGAGGCTACCCGCGTTAATACAATTGAGTTCGACGGTATCGCGAGCCTTACCCAAATTGACCCAAAGTCCCGAGTTTGAGAAGTTCTGACACTTTCAGCTCGTCAAAACGCTGCAAGAACAATGAACCTTCCGCATCAAACGTGGTCGCATTAGGTAATAGAGTTAATTTCTACCCAAAAGAACACAAACCCTCTTAACGAATTAGATAGGGAGACAACGATGTCCACACAAACCAGCCAACGTATTAGCCGTACGGCCATACGCACGTGGTCGGTCCTGGTACTGGCAATGACATCGACGGTCGCTATCGCGCAGTGGCCGGCCGAACTACCTACCAGTGGCGGACGACCAACGTTGTCTCCGCTACTCAAGAAAGTCACGCCCGCCGTCGTCAATGTGGGCGTAAAGGGCTCGACTAGCCGTCGCAACAATCCACTGTACAACGATCCTTTCTTCCGTCGTTTCTTTAATGCGCCTGAGCAAGCTCCGTCGCGTCCGCGACAAAGTGTCGGATCAGGCGTGATCATTAACGCCGATGAAGGCTACGTGCTAACCAATCACCACGTCATCAATAACGCTGACGAAATCACCGTAACTCTCTCCGACGGTCGCGAATTCACAGCAGAACTGATCGGAAGCGATGCAGGCACCGACGTCGCGTTATTACAGGTTGACGCGGATAACTTGAACGAATTGAAGCTAGGTGATTCCGATTCCGTGGAAGTTGGGGATTTCGTCGTGGCGATTGGCAATCCATTTGGCCTGGGGCAAACGGTCACCTCCGGAATCGTAAGTGCGCTCGGGCGCAGCGGTCTCAATATCGATTATGAAGATTTCATCCAGACTGATGCATCGATCAACCCGGGTAATTCGGGCGGTGCGCTCATTGATTTTGATGGCAATTTAATCGGAATCAATACTGCCATCATTGCGCCGAGTGGCGGAAACGTTGGCATCGGCTTCGCAATCCCGGCAAAAATCGCAAAGGGAATTGTCAGTCAGCTTGTCGAATTCGGCGGGGTGAAACGCGGCGTTCTCGGGGTCATGATCACTACGGTCACTCCTGCATTGGCCGAGGCGCTCGATCTAGACGTGGAAAATGGAGCCCTCATCAACCAAGTTGTTGAAGAATCCGCCGCACAAGCCGCAGGTCTCCAAGCCGGAGACGTTGTCATCACCGTTGATGGTACGCCCATCGATACGGCAGCGGATCTACGCAATCGCATCGGGATGAAACGCGTCGGCGACGATGTTGACTTGAAGATCATCCGTGACGGCAAGAACAAGTCTATCAATGCGAAAGTTGGCGAGCCGGGCGCCACCATGTTGGCGGGAGGCACAAAAATCGAAAAACTAAAGGGGGCGGAATTCACCAATATCCCGCCAGAGCACCCACAACAAGGACAAATTGATGGCGTACTGGTAACCACGATCGAATCCGGTAGTCCCGCTGCTCGTAGTGGATTACGTCAAAACGATATCGTTCAGGCGGTAAACAACCGAAATGTACGTAGCGTGGATGACCTAGCTAGCGTATTGGAAAACGTAAGCTCAACGGTCGTTCTAAAGATTCGACGTGGTTCAAGTACTATCGTCATCGCGATCCAGTAGGCGAACACCAACAATCGGGTTTAACCGCTAGTTGGCTCAAGGGGAAGTCGTGAAAATTTCGGCGTTGATGTGTCTCACGCTGACAGTCGTACTAGCACAGCCGGGTTAACAAAGCCGTTGAATACCATTGATTTCAAGGACGGTATCGGCGACATCGTGGAAGTTGTTGGAGCGCTCGACTTTGATCACCGAAGAGATGGCATCGCACCAAGACGCCTGCCCGCTTGGACACGCACCCAGGTACCGGAGGGGATGGACCCCATGGTGCGGATGCCTTCGGGCGTGCGGCTCCGGTTCAACACGAATGCAGAGCGCGTCGGCGTCCATTTTCTAGCTTCCGCCATCGCGCCGTCGCCAGAACGACGCCGCGCCATCAACCTAAATCTCGAATGCGAAGGTGAACTTTGGTCAGTGAGCTCAAATGCTGGCAACACCATCGTCACTGATCCCGACGAACCCAGCGGATACCGTCTCGTGCGCGGTGAATCCGATACGGTTTGGTTCAAGGATCTACCCTTACGCGATAAAATCTGTGAAATCTGGTTGCCCCATAACGCTTTTGTGGAGTTGCGTGAGCTCGTCGTGGACGATGGCAAACATATCCAGTCGCCAGCTGACGATGAACGCAAACGCTGGATCCATTACGGCAGTTCGATCAGCCATTGCATGGAAGCGGACCAACCAGCTTTTATCTGGCCAGCTGTCGCTGCGCGCGAAGCTAGGCTTGCCCTAATCAACCTCGGGTTTGGTGGACAGTGCCATCTGGATCAATTTGTCGCACGTACCATCGGAGATGTTGATGCCGATGTTATTAGCATCAAGGTCGGGATCAACATCATCAATATGGATTCAATGAGAGAACGCATTTTTGTGCCAGCCCTACATGGATTCCTGGATACGATTAGGGAGCGGCAACCGAATACGCCCATCGTCCTGATATCACCAATTTTCTGCCCTAGTGCCGAACATCATCCCGGCCCTACGCTGCCGAACGCGGAAGGAAAATTTGTCACGTTCACGGGACATTCTGAACTGCGTAATGGTTGCATGTCACTCTCCCGCGTCCGAAAACTCATCGAGGAAACGGTCGATCGGCGAAACGATGACAACCTCGATTACCTCAACGGACTGGATCTATTTGGCCAAGCGGACCGCGACGATCTACCAGACGATCTGCACCCCAACCCCGACGGGTACATCCGCATGGGTCATCGATTTGCAGCCCTAAAACTAATGTCCCATGCATCCCAAACCCCGAGATGAAAAGGAGCGTCATGCCTTTACGTGAACTTTCCTTCGATCATATCCATCTTGTTAGCGAGAATCCCCGCGAAGCCGCTACTTGGTATGTCAACGTCTTCGATGCCGAGGTCGTGGCCGAATATGAGTTGCGGGAAGCGCCGCAAATCAACGTCCAACTGGCCGGCATGACGCTGCTGATCCGTGGCCGTCGACCGGGCGAAGAGCCGATCTTCCCAACACCGATGAAGCACTTTGATCGTTACTCCAGCCATGACGTCTGGGGAACAGACCATTTCGGGTTTGCCTACCACGGCGACCTCAGGTCCTTTTGCGATGAAATCAAACAACGCGGCGCTACCCTCACCGTTGAACCCTGGGAATTTTCTCCAGGTGCTTTAATTTGCTATGTCGGCGCTCCCGACGGCGTCAGCATTGAAGTCGTCGAAGCAAAACGTAAGTAACGACGCTGAGACTTATCGGGGGGACCTATCCCACAAAGGTGATCCATGGAACTATCGAGCGCGCGAACGACAGCAGTCGATCTAAAATTGGAACACCTAAGATGCTGAGGCCGATAAGAGATAGTAGTAGCAACGGACCAAAACGCTGATTCAGATAGGTAATCCGCGAACGCGTTGAAGGCGGAAGTAGATACGGAAGAATGTAGTGTCCGTCAAGTGGAGCGATGGGGATGAGGTTAAACGTCATCAGTAGCAGATTCACGAAAACGAGCAGCTGTACGAACAACGCCACAGCCGGTGTTTGAACGAATTCCACACCTGCGGTCGCAAGCGCAAGAAAAACATTCCACGTGACGACGGCAAGCACCAAATTCATGAACGGCCCCGCCGCCGATATCCATAAATCTGCACTCGGCCGGCTGAAATTGCGCGGATTGGTGGGCACCGGTTTGGCGTACCCAATCCCGACAAAAATGACCATGGCAAGGCCCATAAAATCCAAATGGACTAACGGATTCAGTGAGAGCCGTCCAGCACGTTCGGCAGTGTCGTCGCCAAACGCTTTAGCCACCCACGCGTGACCGAATTCATGAAAAGTTAACGAAGCGATGAGGGCGGCCAAAAGACAAGCAAACAACACGTACTGCCCTTCGCTGACCAGAGCGATCATGGAAAATTTGAGACCAAGCTATTCAACGGGAAACCTTGGCTGTAAAGGTCACGCAAAGTATCCTGCGTTCTCGCCCTTAACAACGTCTTCGCTGTCCATGCTAAGCCAATCCGACAGCACCGACGCGTTGTCTTCTCCCACATCTCGAACCCTTGCGTATGTGTCGCAAGGCGTCAAGCTAAACGTAAGTGGCAGCCGGTCTCCGTACGTCGTCCCTATCACGGGATTGGGTTCATCAAACGTCATCAAAAAGTCCGAGGCCGCGATTTGCGGATCGTTTTCAGCTAGATCAATGGAATTCTGTACGACGCCCGCGGGGATCCCAGCGGCTTGGCACCGCACCATCACCTCCACGGCATCCAGTTGCACCGTCCATCGTCCTATCTGCCGATCGAGTTCGTCGATAGCCGCTACGCGTCCCGCTGCCGTATCGTATACCGGAGCGCTCGACCACTCTGGTTCACCCATAACTCGACACAATTCTTGCCACTGATCATCGGACATACAGGCAATGGCAACCCACCGCTCGTCAGCTATGTCGTCCGACACTGCGCCGGCACATGGATAACAGTTGTGTGGGGCGACTTCTTCGTAGGGGAGGCGATTCCCCATGGGTCGTGCTGCTCTGCCATTACCGAATAGATCAAGCAACGCAGGACCCAGTAAATTTACGCCAACTTCAAACTGCGAAAGATCTACCCGTTGTCCTTTTCCAGTTGAACGGCGTGCTTGAATCGCGGCCAATATAGCGACGGCTCCGTGCAGGCCCGCCGCGTGATCGTTATAGGAAAAGCCAATACCGATGTCTTCCCTACCCTCAACGCCGGTCAAGTGCGTCAAGCCGCTAAGCGCGTGAATGGTCGGGGCGTAGGTAACAAAATCTGACCAGGGTCCGCCTTGCCCCATGCCCGACATCTGCACATAGATCACTTCGGGATTAACTGCAGAAACCAAATCGTATCCAACCCCCCAACGATCCAATACCCCGACCGAAAAATTATCGATCACCACGTCGGCCTTAGCGCAAAGGTCTTTACCAATGCGTTTCGCTTCATCACGAGACATATCGAGCGCGAGGGCCCGTTTGTTTCGATTCCACATCGTGTAATAGGGATTATTCGTCGCGTTGATCGCGGTCGCCCGAGCGACGGAGTTGATCTTGACGACGTCGGCACCCATATCGCCAAGTAGGCGGGTCGCAAATGGCCCCGCGAGGACGTGGGTAAAATCGAGAACTTTAATGCCTTCCAGCGGTCTCATCGATCGTTGTCCCAACCGAGGTCTTGCAAGACGCGTTCCGCATCGACGTCGGTTTCGCCATACGGCTTCATTTGCCAAGGTGTCTGGCTAAATCGATAAGGCGTACCCGGCCCCTTTACAACGTTCTCACCGATCGAATACGGATGCCACCAATCGCGTGCCTCAAGTTGAGGATTTTCTCCTACCTTCTCGATCGGCAACACCCAGCCGTACGGCGCATGACGCGATTGGGCTTCGAGAAACAACGCTTCCACATCTTTCGATCCGACAAAGGTACGCAAAACTTCCATGAGACGGGCCATAAATTGAGCCTGATTCGCCGGATCTTGGAATTCCGGTTCGAACAAATCTTCGAATTCGTCCGCCTCGATGAGCCATGTTAGCTGCGCATCGATGTCAGGGGTCGGCGTGACCATGATGGTGCCGCCCACGGCCTGCATAACAACATACATGTTCGACCAATGCAGACTACCTCGACGCTCAAGAGCCCGGCCTCGGGCCGGCCCCAACAAGTCCGAATACCAGTACCACATGAATACGTGTTCCAGGCACGAGGCGATGCATTGATGTACCGGCACATCCACACGCTGACCTTGGCCTGTCTCCTTAGCGTGATAGAGCGCACTCAACGCAGCGATAGCGGCATAGCATCCGGACACCACAAAGTTCAGGTCGCCAAAAGCTTTTAGCGGTGGAGTGTCCACATCGCCCGTCGTAGAAACCGATCCTCCCAATGCCCCCGCCACTAAATCTGGAGCCAGGTAGTCCTTCCAAGGCCCCTCGCTACCGAAAGACGAACACTCTACCCAAACCAATGCAGGATTGGCCCGCATGGCGACATCGAGGTCCAAATCTGAAGTGCCAAAAGCTCCTTCCGACACCAACACGATCTCCGCATTTGCGATCAAACCCGTTAATTGATCCAGACCCGTTTGCGTTTCAAGATCCAACGAAATAAAGCGTCGATTCGAAGCAAAAAAAGCGTGCCAAAGAGAATGTTGGTCGGGGTCATCGTTGCAAAAAGGCCCTCGCCGTCTCAACGGGTCCCCTTCGGGCGGTTCCGGTCGAACGATATCCGCGCCCAGATCCGCAAGTAGTTTCGCGCCGTAAATTGCACGTTCATCTGTTAAGTCAATAATCCGCACTTTGGAAAGCGCGCCAACTTCTTCTGGCATTAGTTAACCCCTGCTGGTTCCATTCGATACTATTTCGGACCTACAGCAAAGCCCTCAAGGAAAGAACATCATGCTTGAAGCTATACAACTTGGAAAAAATAGCGGCCTACGAGTCTCCCAACTTTGTCTCGGAACCATGAATTTTGGAAAACCCGGTCAGGGGCATCAAGGCGATTGGACCCTGGGAATCGATGAAGCTCGGCCAATCTTTAAAGCGGCAATCGACCATGGCTTGTTTTACTTCGATTGTGCCGATACCTACGGCGTTGGAGCTTGCGAGGAAGTTGTCGGCGCACTCTTAAAGGAACTGTTGCCTCGAGATCAATTTGTCATCGCGACGAAAATTTCGATGCCCATGGGACCGGGCGCCAACCAAGGTGGCCTCTCAAGGAAACACATTCTTGAAGGTGTCGATGCAAGTCTCGGACGTCTCGGGCTCGATTACATTGACCAGCTGGTCATCCACCGACATCCCCACGGCGTGCCTGGGCATGCACAGGTTCCGGTTGAAGAAACGATGGAAGCATTGCACGACGTCGTAAAAGCAGGAAAGGTCCTGTATCTCGGCGCTTCCTCCATGTTCGCCTGGCAATTCGTAGAGCTTCAGATGACGGCGGCAATGCATGGTTGGACACCTTTCATTTCCATGCAGAATCACTACAACCTTATTTACCGGGAGGAGGAGCGTGAAATGAATCCTTATTGCGCTGCGACTGGCGTCGCAGTTTCGCCATGGTCTCCGCTCGCCCGCGGCATACTTGCAGGCTCTTATCAGGGTGGGTTCGATCAGGGAAGTACAGCTCGTTCTCAGGGTCGCGATCGTTCCCGTACGGAAAACCTATACCGCGGCGAAATGGATTTTTCGATCGCCGAACGGAACGCCGAAGTCGCACAAAAACTCGGGCAAACTCCAGCACAGATCGCTTTGGCCTGGATGCTCAATAAACCCGAGGTGTACGCGCCCGTGGTCGGCGTGTCACGCATCGAACAAATCGATCAGCTCGTTGAGGCAACGAACATTCAGCTAAGTTCAACCGATGTCGGCTATCTCGAGGAGCTCTACCAACCGGTCAAGAACCTACTTTCGATCGGCTACTCCTGATAACCACAAATTCGTGTAAGTGCGGCCGATCATTCAAGTCTCTTGCCGTCGCGTAGAGGATTAGCCTCAAGGGCAACTGGTTTGTTACCGATGAACCACGTATACATTCGTGAGTAACTCATCCAAGAACGATCACCGACATGCCTCGACTTGCTGCGAATCTGACAACGATGTTTACCGAACTGGCGCCTATCGAGCGATTTGCCGCAGCTCGGGATGTCGGCTTTGACGCCGTCGAATACCTTCAACCGTACGGACATACTATTGAGGAGCTCAGGATGGTCCTCACAGACAACGAGCTTGAGCTCATCCTCATCAATACACGAATGGGTAATGCCGAGGCTGGCGAACGTGGGGTTGCCGCGCTACCCGGGCGGGAGAACGAATTCAAGTCCGTTGTTTCTGAATCGTTAGAATACGCATCCGAGCTGGGCGCTAGCCTGATACATGTCATGGCGGGCGTGGTGCCCGAAGGATCGGCCGTGAGTCAATGCGAAGACGTGTTTATCGAGAATCTTCGCGTGGCCGCTCCGATTGCTGCGAACCTCGGGATAACTCTTTTGATCGAACCTCTCAACAGTCGTGATGTACCCGGATATCTACACAGCAACAGTGCCCATGCACGCCGCATCATCGATGCCGTGGCCATGCCAAACGTGCTCCTCCAATTCGACTTTTATCACCTTCAAATCATGGAGGGCGATTTAGCCGAGGGTCTCGCGCGCCATTGGCCCATACTCGGCCACGTCCAATTTTCGAGCGTCCCAGGGCGTAACGAGCCGCAGTACGGGGAAGTCAACATTCCACATCTCCTCGGCGTGTTAGACGATATGGGATATTCGGGATGGGTTGGCTGCGAATACCGGGCACGCACGACAACCCTTGAAGGTCTTAGCTGGGCCGCTCCCTGGGGGATCGGTTTGAAGCCATCCTAAGAAGGCTTAGCCCTTGCTGTTTAAGCCCTCACCAGCGCACTCGAAAATCATTTTCTCCGCTCACGTCCCGACCACGCATCAGATAGAGCGTGCGCAAATCTTTTATCGAACCATTTCCCTCGCTACCCAGATCGCGCCGATATATCGACGACGTCGGCATGAATCGAAGCGTCATCCCCCGACGCGGATAGGGCGATTGATTGGGTTCGGATCCGTGCATCAAAAAAACATCGTGTAATGACATCTGGCCCGCTTGCAGCTGTATATCAACGGCCAACGATTCATCGACAACGGACGCATCAATTTCTAGCGGCAATGACAAGCCATCCGCGTCATTAAAATGGTG
>CEVM01051150.1_pt1 | contig 28487 bp, 21 predicted proteins | sample 531481 | NCBI WGS metagenome assembly CEVM01 (sample SAMEA2623649, study PRJEB7988) | marine metagenome | biome: marine biome (ENVO:00000447); feature: mesopelagic zone (ENVO:00000213) & marine oxygen minimum zone (ENVO:01000065); material: "saline water (ENVO:00002010), including plankton...
ATTGAAAAATTATTTTTGGAAGCAGGTTTTCCAGAATATGCTTTTAGTAATCTAGTTATTGGATCAAATAAAGTTAGTAATGTAATTAATAATCCTTTAGTTAGGGCTATAACCTTAACAGGCAGCACCCCTGCTGGCAAGTCCGTAGCATCTCATGCGGGTTCATTATTAAAAAAGACTGTTCTGGAGTTAGGAGGGAATGATCCTTATATTATTCTAGAGGATGCTGATCTTAATAATGCAGTCGAATCTTGTATTGCAGGAAGAATGCTTAACACAGGTCAAAGTTGTATTGCAGCAAAACGTTTTATTGTTGTTAAAGCCCGTTTAGACGAGTTTATTGATAAAGTTGAACAAAAAATTAATAATATGAAAATGGGAGATCCACTTGATTCAAATATTGATATTGGTCCAATGGTCAATACTGATGCTAGGGATGAATTACACCAACAAGTATTGATGAGTATTGAAAAAGGTGCAAAATTAATCTCAGGAGGTAAGATTCCTGAATCAGATGGCTCATTTTATCCTCCAACCCTATTAACAAATGTTGAACCAGGTATGTCTGCTTTTGATGATGAGTTATTTGGTCCTGTTGCAGTAATAATATCTGCTAAAGATCAGGCGCATGCTATTGATCTTGCAAATAAAACTAACTATGGTCTTGGGGCGGCTATATTTACTGCAGATATAGATAAAGGAGAGAAGATTGCAATTAACGAATTAGAAGCAGGATCCTGTTTTGTAAATGACTTTGTAAAGTCTGATCCAAGACTCCCATTCGGGGGCATAAAAGAATCTGGGTATGGTCGTGAATTATCTGAATTTGGGATATTAGAATTTGTAAATATAAAATCAGTAGTAATACAATGAAGCGTCTTTTAATAATAATTCTAATCTTAATTATTTATACACCAGCACAACAAATGGATCGTTTATTTTGGAATGGCGGTGATTGGAGAAGGATAGAGAAGACTGCTAATTATGATCCAGAATTAACATATATGATGAAGGTTGGATATATTAATGGTGTATTAGATGCTAGATTATTTTATTATTTGAAAGCTTGGACAATGGAACAAGCTTTTGCAGATAGTTTATATGCTGAGACTGTTGATTATTTATCACCAAGAGAGTTAGTAAAAGTCTTAGATAATTTTTATGCAGACCCAATAAATGGTTATATCCCATTACCTTCAGCAATAATAATATGTAATATGTTTGGTGAACGTATTCCTATGGATAAAATTGACAAATATATACGTCATTCAAAGGAATGGATTAACCGAATGATATTAGAGAATAATCAGTAGTAACAGTATGTTTTCCCGCAAAATAATTTTAGTGGGATATATTTTTGCTATTCTTTTAGCTCAAAGAGAAAATCGAATATTTTGGGATGGAAGTAATTGGAATCGTATAGCCACAAAGTTAGGAAAAGGAAGTGAATCAGTTTATCAAATTAAAGCTTCCCATTTAAATGGATTATTTGATGGAAGACTGTATTATTATTTAAAAGCATGGGAGGTAGAACCGTCATTAGCGGAAGGCGCATATAATGATCCATTAGATCTTTTAAGACATAAAGAATTAATCAGTGCATTAGATAATTTTTATTCTGATCCTAAACATAACTCTATACCTGTCGTTTCAGCAGTAATTATTGAAAATATGAGAATTGGCGGAATATCAGAAATAGCAATCTATAGATATATTGAAGAAACACGATTCTGGGTAAGTAGTATACGAGCAAGCGCAGATTCTATTTCAGTTGAAATTCTTGCAGCAAAATTAGATAAACATCTATCAAAGCCATTTGATATCAGTGAAAGATATGGTCGAGGACCAGACTATAAGCGAAAAGAAGTTCTAATAAAACCTAGTTCACCTTTAAGGAAGGATGAAGAAGATAAATCTTCTTGGTATCAAAAATTCATAAAAGGATGGGGCGTTGGAATATCAGGAGGAATAAATCAGTGGAATAGTATGGATAGTCTTAATTCATCTGGATCAAGCTACAATTTTATCATTAAAACACCTTTACATTTTAGAACCGATAATCTTGAATCGATAATTCGATTTGAAACAGGGGTAATTAATTTTTCTTCGAATATTAATGGACAACAAAATTCTTTATTTGTTCAAGTTGGACTTAGAGATTCAAGTATCCCAATAATAAATCGCATTAAGTTTGATATTGGAGTTGGGTCGGTTATTGGCACTAGATCTTTTAGTAGTGGATTCATTTTTTCTGTAAGAAAGAATAAATTAGATTTAATAACAAGGTTTTATTCTTCTGGAACTTCAAATAAAGCTCAATTACCTTCTAATTGGATTTTATTTTCTATGGGATTTAACTTTTAGTCTACCCGATAAAATCCTATAGCGGGATGGTAGGTGTAAACTCGATAATCATTTCGAAATCGTACTTTTCCAACATAGAATTCATAACGATCAGGACGTGTTTGATTTAATGGAAATACTATAAATTTGGAGACTGATTTTTTTGGCTTTAGCACCCCATCTGCAAGTTCTATGAAAGTTATTCGTTTCTCAGATATTACATTTCCTTTATTATTTATTTGTAATAGGAAGCCATCTAACTTGCTTATTTCTCTTTTAGAATTATTATCAATTTGGACTACGATACGAATCTGATTATCATTAACAAGTCTTTCTCTAAGATCGATTTCAAGAAGATCTTGATTATTATCGCTTCCATAAAGGAAAGTAAGGAATCCTAAGAATAACATTATATTCATACCCAATATTCGTAATCTAAATATAAAATCAAAAGGAAAAGTATTATTGGATTATTTCTGGATCATTATTAAAAGATAGCAGTATAACTGATTTAATATTTATTTTTAATAATTAAGTAATTTAAATGATGAAATTCGTTTTAAAATATATATTGATAAAAAAAGTATTATGAAATTTCCAGAGATTTCTAAGACCCATTTGATTTTATTTTTTTTGACAATTATATCAACGCTCATAGCAGGTTCGATTATGCAAGGTGGAAACCCCTTAGGGAACCCTACTGATATTATTTTGGGCATACCATTTTCTATAACATTAATGTTAATATTGGGTTGTCATGAGTTTGGGCACTATTACTACGCTCTTAAACATAATGTAGATGCAACTTTGCCATATTTTTTGCCTGCACCTCCGTACTTATTCATTATTGGCACATTTGGTGCGTTTATAAAAATAAAATCCCCTATATATAAAAAAGATGCCCTTTTACAAATAGGTGCAGCGGGACCTATTGCAGGCTTTATTATTGCTGTACCAGCATTGATTATAGGTTTATTATTGTCTGATGTAATAGCAATTAATGATCAATACAAGGGCATTATTCTAGGTGATTCTTTATTAATGAAAATTTTTACATTTATTATTTTTCCAGATCTTATTGATGGGCATGATATTCTACTACATCCCGTTGCATTTGCTGGATGGATTGGTTTATTAGTTACAATGCTAAATTTATTGCCAATTGGTCAATTAGATGGAGGTCACATAGCTTATGCAATGCTTGGTAAAAAACAAGGGCTTGTTGGCTGGATTACACTTTTAACTTTGTTACCTCTTAGCTTTTTGTCTCTGAATTGGTTGATTTGGGGTTTATTAATCCTTGTATTAATGCGTTCTGCAAAACATCCGCCTATTCATGATATTCTTACGCCACTATCTAAGAAAAACAAATATATAGGTTATCTGTGTTTACTTATTTTCATATTATGTTTTATTCCAACTCCATTTCAAATATAGGATGAAACATTTTTATATAAATTTCTTACTAATTGGATTATTATTATCTCAGTCTAGGATAGGAGATTGGAATGCATATACATCTCCTTTACACATAAATAATTTGACCGAATATAATAATCTAATTATTTGCGCAACTGATGGCGGTTTACTAATCTATAATAAAAATCAAAATAGTTTTTCGACCTTAACTGTTGTTGATCAATTAGAAGGCACCGCAGTTAATGTTGTTGAAGTAGGAAATGATAGTCTCATATGGTTAGGAGGGGTCAGTCCACATGGTTTTGTTCAAATTTATGATATAAATAATCATCAAAGTATTGCACAGTTCGATTTTGGATTAACTGAAATTATTGATATCTCTATTTCAGACTCCATTTGTTTTGTTGCATTTCTGGATAATCAAGATTGGGGTGTTATGGAATTTATTATTACTGAAAATGAATGGATATATAGAGATATATATAGAAACTGGCCTATGAATTTTGATTTAATAAACTCTATAGAAATTTCAGATGATAAGGTTTTAGTTGGGACAGATCAAGGTCTTTTAATTGGGAATTGGAAAGAGTCTAATTTAAAGGATCCTGATAATTGGCAACAATTTGAAATAGAATTATTTGGAGAGGTTCGTCTTTTAGAATCAAATGCAAATAATATATTATTAGTATATAATAATAGCATATATGTTTTAAATCTCGAAGAACAGATTTCATTAGAAATAATTTGGAATTATTTAGATCCATCGGACCAATTAATTGAAATAATTAAAGACTCTGAAGGAATTTTTTGGGGAATTCTTGATACGAAAATAATAAAATTAAATAATTCAGGAATAGAATGGCATTTAGATACAGGGTATAATTATTCTTTCACCTCTCTTGCAGGATTTTCAAAAGACCAATTATATATTGGATCGCAACAAGGAATTCTAGTTTTAGATAAAGATACTAAGATAATTAACTATGAAATTCCGAATGCGCCTTTAACAAATCAGATATCTGCTTTAACTGTACTTGATGATGGAAGATTAGTTGCAGGTTCAAAATTTGGTATTTCTATTAAAGAATCATGGGGTTGGAGAAATATTTCTGAAGCAGATGAGATAAATATTTCTGATTCTTTTGACCCCTCAAGATATGTTATTAATTATTTGCCAATAAATTTTGGTGGATTTATTTCAGATCTCGAACAAGGTCCTGATGGTTTACTATATTGTGCAATACGTGGCACATATCCTGAGCCACGACGGCATGGTGGTGGTATAGTAATTATTGATGTCGATGATCTTAAAAATTTTACTCTTATTGACACTGCATATTTAGATTATTTTGCTGATGAATATATGATAGTAAAGGATATTGAGTTTGATCAATATGGTGTGATGTGGGCAGCGAATGCTTATGCAACTACTAGAAGGGAGCCAATTGCTGTAAAAGATATAAGTAATGAATGGAGCTCGATTAGTTTAGCTAGCTCAAATAATATTTTAAGTTATACTCCCAATACAATTGGGTTTGATTCATTTAATCGTGTTTGGATTGGCTCATTTGAAGATGATTTAAATAGCCCTCCGGCGAAAAATGGGGGTCTAGTGTTTATGGATTATGAAGGCAGCATCTTAGAGCCATCATCTATTGATTGGGGAAAGATTGATATAAACCCAGGATACAATAATAATACAGTCTGGTCTTTAGTAATAAATAATGGAGATATTCTATATCTATTAACACCTATTGGATTAAAGCAAATAACTCTACAATATTCTAATTCAAATCCTATAAAAAGATATGGATATACATATTTCCCAAATATTTCATTTGGTAAAGGTTCTAAATTACATATTGATTCTAGAAATAATATTTGGGCCTCATCTCCAACGGATGGAGTTCATATTCTTACTGAGGCTTCAACTTATTGGCCAGATATTGAAGGTCTTAATGAAAATAACAGTTTACTATTATCAAATGAAGTATCAGATATAGCTTTTGATAATGATGATGGCCTTGCCTATATATCAACAAATAATGGAATTAGTGTATTGCGTATTCCATTTGCCAAACCAAAGAAAAACTATAATAATATAAAAATTTTCCCCAGTCCATATGCCTTACCAAACAACTCGCCTCTTGTTATTGATGGCCTGATGGATGGGACTATTTGTAAAGTACTAACTATTACAGGGAAAGTATTAAGAACACTTCCGATTTCTAATAAAGGGGTAAATGGATATCAGGCTTTTTGGGATGGAAAAGATGATCAGGGAAGATGGGTTAATACTGGTATATATTTAATTAGTTTTATGGAACTTAAAGGGAATTATAGTTTTGAAAAGATTGCTGTAATAGAAAACTAAATAAGTTAATTATTACGTTTTGCTATGAATAAATTCAGGCATTATACCAAAATCTTGTTCCAGTTCATTTGCAATTTCTCTTATTATCTTTTTTCGCTCATTATAAGGAATAAATGCACTTTTTATAGCCATAATAATCATTTCTCTAAAGTCATGTAGCTTAAATCCAAATAAGTTATGAGCTAGTAGGTATTCATTAGTAAGGTTTGTTCCTGACATTAATCTATTATCTGTATTTAGAGTAACTCTAATGCCTTGATCATAATAAAATTTTAATGGATGAAATTTCAATGATCTAATAGAACGTGTTTGCCAATTAGATGTCAAACATACTTCTAATGTTATTCGATGGTCATTTACATAATTCATTAAATCTTTATCTTCTTTAAGTCTTGTTCCATGACCAATTCGGTGAGCTCCGCAGTGATGAATTGCTTGATGAATAGAGCTCGGACCAAATGCCTCTCCAGCATGAATAGTTGCATTTATATTATTATTTAAAATCATGTAAAAAGCTTCTCTATGGTCTTTTGCAGGAAAATTTTCTTCAGCTCCTGCCAAGTCGAATCCAACAACACCCTTATTTTTATAGCGAACAGTTAAGTCTGCAAGTTTTAAAGATGCTCCTGAAGATATGTTCCTTATGCCACATACTATGATACCTGATTTGACACCAAAATCTTTTTCTCCACGTTTTAATCCTGCTCTTACAGCCTCTACAGAGTCACTAATTGTCATGCCTTTTTCTGTATGGAGTATTGGTGAATATCTTACTTCTATATACCGAACATTTTCTTTTGAAACATCTTCAATTAACTCATAAGAAGTTCTCTCAAGTGCTTGTGGCGTCTGCATCACACTTAATGTAATATCAAACCTCTTAATGTATTCTTCTAATGATCCTCTTTTCTTACCAATAGTTAATAGTTTGGATAATTGATCATGATTAGATGTAGGTATATTAATTTTATCTTTATTAGCTAAATCAATAATCGTGGGGATTCTTAAAGATCCATCAAGATGACAATGAAGTTCAACTTTAGGAAGTTTATGGAGAAGATTGCGACTTATCCTCATTTATTCTTTTTACTTATTAAGTATAACCAGTAACATACACAGCCAAGTAAAATAACGCCCGGCCATGGACCAAAAGGAGTAATTTTAAAAACAGAATAATCGGTTGGCAGGCTTAGGCCCTGGGTTTCATTAAGCATGAGAGGCAATGCCAAGAGAATTCCAATTAAAGCCTCTCCTGTAATTAAACCTGAAGAAAATAATAATCCATTTTGATTTATATCTTCTTCCCCATCCATGGTTGCTTTTCCACTAGCTAAATAAGAAATGAGGCCACCAATTAAAATTGGCGTTACTAAGTGGAAAGGCAAGTAAAGTCCTACAGCTACAGCAAGAACAGGGGTCCTAAAATTAGATCCACGCTTCTCTAAGTATTTATCTAAAATAATTATTACTATTGCCAATAAACTGCCTATTATGATCAAATCCCAAGGTAGATCTTGATCAAATACTCCTTGCGCTATATTAGCCATTAGACTAGCCTGTGGTGCTTCCAATGCATTGCCTTTCATATCCAAGGTTAGATGCGCATCTGATGCTATACCATATCTACGATGAAGCATCCAAAGTACTGGCATCATGACAAATGAACTAGAAAGAACTCCTATTGCCTGCATTATCTGTTGTTTCCAAGGTGTCGCACCTAATATATGCCCTGTTTTCAAATCCTGAAGATTATCTCCACCTATAGCGGCTGCGCAGCATACTACTGCTCCAATAAATATTGCAGCAGCAGGCCCGACATCAACACCAGCATTGTGTAGAGCAAACAATAGAATTGAAGATGATAAAACTGTAGCAATTGTTACACCAGAAATAGGATTATTTGAAGAGCCAACTAGACCAGCCATATAAGCGGCAACAGCAGAAAATAGAAATCCTGAAAGAAGCATAATAACTGCCATAAAAGCCGTTACTGGGATACTTTTTACAACACTTATATAAATTGCAAAAATCGGTATGAGCGATATCAATAGAGCAATTCCAACCCAAACCAAAGGTGTATCCATATCTTTAAGCTCAATAGACTCAGTTTCCCCCATTTTCTTTTTATTGTAAATTTCCAGACTGGAGCGGATGCCTCTTATCAGAGGACTTCGTAAATTGACTAAAGCCCATAATCCACCAATTATCATCGATCCAACCCCAATATATTTGATGACATTACTGTGAATCCAATTTACGGATGCACCTGCATCTTTAATTATTTCAACCGGCACGTGATCAATATAGCTGACTGATAGAATAGGTAGAAAAATCCAGCGTCCAATGACCCCCCCGCTAAAAACTAATATAGAAATATTTAATCCAACAATATAACCTACAGATATGAGTGCTGGGGATAAATTCAATTGGAAACTGGCAAAAGAATTACCGATTCTTGATGTCCCAGTTAAAATACCTGACCAGAGTTTCATTGCCTCGGCGCCTATCTTAAATAAAGCACCTACAAACCCTGCCTGCAATAAGTATTTTAAACCTTCAGATCCTTTTTCTCCAGATTTTAAAACTTCGGCTGTCGCAATACCTTCAGGAAAAAGAAGCTTCTCTTCTATAATTAATGCTCTTCTAAGAGGTATAGTAAATAGCACTCCAACCATACCTCCAGTTGCCGCAATTCCTGTTATGATCCAATATTGATCAAACCCAAATTCACCCCAGTAATTCATTACTATAAGAGCTGGAATAGTGAAGATAACACCAGCTGCCAACGATTCTCCTGCTGAAGCAGCCGTCTGAACGATATTATTCTCTAAAATATTAGAACGTTTGAATAGGGAAAGTACACCCATAGATATTACCGCTGCAGGTATGGAGGCAGAAACGGTCATACCAGCGAATAGTCCCAGGTAAGCGTTGGCGCTTGCCAAAATCATAGATAGGATTATTCCAAGTATGACTGCTTTGAAAGTGATTTCATTTTTCATATTTCTATTTCAAAGTGAATGACCTGAAACTAGCTACATATTATAATCTTGGCAAGATTGATAATTTCTTTCCTATTTGGCTAAAATATCTTTCAATGTAAATTTATAATAACAAGGGGTGCTGTTTAATTAATATTGAATGGCTGAGAACAAACCCTTTGAACCTGATATGGATAATACCAGCGTAGGGAGATACTATGAACTGTAAAACATTCACTTTTAATTTATTTTTTTTTACAACAATTCTATTTGCTCAGATTTCTGGTATAGTAACAGACTCAATTAGCGGCAAACCTATAGAAAACGTTAATATAACAGATGGAGATTTAGGAGCTATCACTAATTCAATGGGTGCATTCTTTATTGATGTATCTATAGGTGCAGAATTGGAATTTTCGCATATAGCTTTTCAATCAATATTTCAATCAGCATATGAAGGTATGTCAGTAAAACTAATTCCAGCAGTTATTGAATCAGATCAAATAATTGTGAGGGCAGGGCTTTCAGATGAAGCCGTCCAAAATGCAGTAACAAGCATTCATGTATTTACTGATGATCAAATTCGTGAATCTGGAGCTGATAATTTTCAAATTTTAACAGATCAAGTTCCTAATTTAAATTGGGCAGGGGGCACGAGTCGACCAAGATATTTTCAAATTAGAGGTATTGGAGAACGAAGTCATTATTTTGGTGAAGGACCTCCCAACTTTTCTGTGGGATTCGTTATAGATGATATGGATTTTAGCGGTCTAGGAATGATTGGGCATTTATATGATTTGGATCAGATAGAAATTTTTAGAGGGCCACAATCATCTGTTTATGGGGCCAATGCTTTAGCAGGATTAATTTCGCTTAAATCTAAAGATCCTATAGAAAAGTCTGAAATGGGTGTGTCTGCAAGCACAGGTTCAGATAGCCATTTTGGCATAAATAATTTTTTTAATTTGAAAGCTATAGATGGTTTAAATATTAGGGTTTCTGGAAGTTATAATTACATTGATGGATTTAGAGAAAATATATCTCAAAATATTTCTAATACTAATAAGCGAGAAGAAATGTTCTCTAGAATGAAATTAAATTTTAACCCAAGTCAAAAAATAAATCTTTTGGCAACTTTTATTTATTCAGAATTTGATAATGGATACGATGCCTGGGCACCAAATAATAATACAGATTTTAAGACCTATAGTGATGAAAGTGGAATAGACAGTCAAACATCTTATGGTTACTCTCTCCGCACCAATTTTGATGGTTATTACAATTTCACCCTTATAACTTCATTTACTAAAACTAATTTAGTGCATTCCTACGATAGTGATTGGGGGGATAGTCTTTATTGGGCCACCAATCATGATTGGAATCCAGAGTCCTTTCCAGATATCTACTATCTGTACAAATATTTTGATCAAAATAATAAAAGTCGTTCAAATATTACTCATGAATTACGATCTTCATTTGGTTCTATTTTATTTGGTCTTTATTTTAAAAATTTAAATGAAAAAGATAAGGCAATGGGATGGTTGTTTGATGGGTTCGCAACTGATGCAACAAGTGATTTTAAGTTTAAAACGATAGCTGGATACTCACAAATTAGATTTAATTTTTCATCTTCTTTGAATTTCAAGGCAAATATTCGAATAGAGCACAGTCAATATGATTATAACGGAACTTCACAAGGGTACAATGAGAATTGGGAAAAAATATTTTTAGATTCAGTTAAATTTGATAATAATGATAGAATGGTCGGATTTCGAGGTGCATTTACTTATTATAAAAATGTGTCAACTAGATATTATAGTTCATTTTCTCAAGGATATAAATCTGGGGGCATAAACCAACAACCTTATTTAACTGATTCAAGTCGTCCTTATGACCCTGAATTTATTCAAAGTTTTGAATTTGGATTAAAGCAAAAGACAAATACTAATAAAACAAATTTTACATTTTTCTTTAGTAATAGAATAAATCAACAAGTTTCAGTATCAAGTCAACAAGAGGAAGGAAACCCAAATAGTTTTCTATTTTATATTGGAAATTCAGGTTCAGGAAAAAACAGTGGTATTGAACTTGAATATTCACAAAACATCTTGAAGTCTTTATCGTATGATGTCACTATTGGAGTATTAAATACTTGGGTAGATAAATTTGCTTATATAACTGTAAATGGTGAAGAATATGGTGGGGCTAGAGAAGCTTCTATGGCTCCTAGATTGATGGGCTCATTTGGTTTTCATTATTCAATATTAGATTTTTATCTTTTTACGAATACTACTTATAAAAGCGAATACTATTTTTCTGATAGCCATAGTAATAAATCAGCACCATACTCACTAACTAATATAACAATTGGAAAATCATTCAGGAAATTTGATGTAAAGTTTTGGGTTCGCAATATTTTTGATAAACGTTATGCAGTTCGAGGTTTTTACTTTGGTTTAATTCCTCCTGAATATAATAATGAACTTTGGTTGAGCTATGGAGACCCTAGGCAATTAGGCCTGACTATAGATTATAATTTCTAGTATTAAAATTATTTAATCATTAGAAGGATCAATTTTTCGACGGTCCTTTTTCTTTAAGCTTTGAATGCGTTTATCTTTTAATCTTTTTTCAATACTGCTTTTACTAGGGGAAGTTGATTTTCTGTCTTTTGGTTTTTTAGATGCCTTTTTTAGTAAATACACTAATTTGTCTAAGGCATCTTTACGGTTAAGGATTTGAGATTTGTGCTTACTAGATTCAATAATTAGATCTCCATTTTCTTTAAATTTTGATCCAGCTAGATTTTTCAATCTGCTTATCATATTATTTGAAATTTCTAAAGATTTGATAACATTAATACGAAGTTGTACAGCAGTAGAAACTTTATTGACATGCTGTCCCCCTGGACCTGAAGATCTAATAAAGGTCTCCTTTATATCTTTTTTGTTTATATATATATTATTTGAAATCTTTATCATGCAGGTTTAGTTATTAATAGCTATAGAATATTACTATTTAGATAGAAGAATATCAAATACACTCATAGTGCAATTTGCCAGTTGAGCTTGCTTAGACATAATGGTAACTTCATTGACCTATGAACACAAAGAAAAGCAATCGAAAACGTATGTTTCTTATTGATGGTTATGCGATGTTATATAGAGCTCATTATGCAATGATACGAAATCCATTAATTACATCGTATGGATTGCCAACTAGTGCGCTTTTCGGATTCTTAAATCAGTTGTTTAGAATCTTGAATAAAGAAAACCCAGATTACATAGCAACAATTTTTGATAGAAAAGAGAAAACATTCCGGCATAAAAAATATCCTGATTATAAAGCTAATAGAGACCCAATGCCAGAAGAGCTGCAGGTACAATTGCCACATTTATGGAAATTAATTGATGCTTTGGAAATCGTAAACTTATCTAAAAAAGGTTATGAAGCTGATGATATTATTGGGACCTTGGCTGTTGATGGAACAAAAAATGATTTAGAAGTATTTATTGTTAGTGGAGATAAAGATTTTATGCAGCTTATTAATGATAATGTTTTTCTATATGCTCCAGGAACAAAAAATAAACCTGACAAAATTTATGATAAAGATGGAGTCAAAGATCGTTGGGGTGTCCCTCCTGAAAAAATTATAGATCTGTTCGGTTTAATGGGCGACTCATCTGATAATATTCCTGGTGTAGTAGGAGTTGGGCCAAAATCAGCAATGAAGCTCATTAATGAGTATGGGACCTTAGAAGAGACTCTTAATAATGCAGATGTTGTAACAAATAAAAGAGTCCGTAATGGTTTATTAGAGGGCAAGGAAAGCGCCATATTAAGTAAAGATCTGGCTACGATTGTTACTGATGTCACTTTAGATTATAAAATTGAAGATTTTGAAAATAAGGATTTAAATATTAGTTCATTAGAGGCTTTATTAACAGAATATGAGTTTCACGCTCTTATAAATCAATTGCCTGGATCTCATAAATCCCCAGATGCATCTGTTAAAAAATCAAAAAAAGATTATAAGATTATTCAATCTTTAGATGAATTGAATAAATTTGTTAAATCAGTAAATCAAAACAACATGCTATCTTTTGATATTGAAACAGATGGGTTAAATCCTATGCAGAATCATATCGTTGGTATGAGCTTTTCTTTTAAAGAGAATACGGGAGTATATATTCCTATAGAATTTAAAAATAAATCAAAAAATCTATTTGGAGTTGATGATGTCTCGACTGTAATTGATATTATTCGTCCAATGATGGAAGATGAAAATATTTTGAAAACTGGCCAAAATATTAAGTTTGATATGTTGATTTACAAACGATATGGTATAAATGTTAAAGGATTGATGTGTGATAGTATGTTAGCAGCACATTTGCTAAAACCTGAGGCACGTTCTTACAAGTTAGATAATCTCAGTATTGAATATCTTAATTACAGAATGATTCCTATTGAAGATCTTATCGGTAAGGGGAAGAATCAGATAACTATGGCAGAAGTTGAGTTAGATCAAGCAGGGTATTATGCTTGTGAAGATGCGGATATTGCTCTACAGCTTACTAATATTTTCTTGAGGAAACTTAAGGATGCAGATTTGGATCACTTTTATAATAAAATTGAATTACCACTTATCTACGTCCTGTTAAATATGGAATATGAAGGTGCATTTGTGGATAAAAAAATGCTGGAAGAAATGTCTGTAGATTTAAGTAAAAAAGTTAAAAACTTATCTACAGAGATAATTAAACAGGCTGGAACAGAATTCAATATTAATTCAACTCAACAATTAGCAAATATTTTATTCGATGTATTAAAACTAACGAAAGTTAAACAAAGATCTACAGCTGAACCTGTATTAGAAGCACTTCGAAATGAACACCCTTTGCCAAATTTAATATTGAAGTATAGAAAATTAGCAAAATTAAAGAATACTTATGTAGACAGCTTGCCTCCTCTAATTAATAAAAATACTGGAAGGATACATACAACTTTTGGTCAAACTATAGCATCCACCGGGCGCTTATCAAGTAGTAATCCTAATTTTCAAAATATACCAATTCGGACTGAAGAAGGTCGTGAAATTCGCAAGGCATTTAAAGCGCAAAAGAAAAATTGGCTCATATTTTCTGCTGATTATTCTCAAATAGAATTACGTATTATGGCTCATTTAAGTAAAGATCCATCACTCATAGAATCATTCAATAATAATGAAGATATCCATACAAGAACCGCAAGTGATGTATATGGGGTCAAAATCGATGATGTTCTACCTGATATGAGGCGAACTGCAAAAGTTGTTAATTTCGGTATAATGTATGGGGCTGGCCCTTTTAGATTAAGCCAAGAATTAGGGATACCAAGAAGTGAAGCTCAAGTAATTATTGATACTTATTTCAATAGATATATTGGAATTAGAAATTATATGGATAAAACTATTCAAAATGCGGAAAAACAAAAATTTGTTGAGACTGTACTAGGTCGCAGAAGAAATATCTGGAATATTGATAGTGAAAATCATATGCAAAAAGAAGCGGCAAAGAGAATGGCTATTAATATGCCTATTCAAGGAACTGCTGCAGAAATGATAAAGCTTGCAATGTTGGATATTAATAGAACTTTGCAAAATGAAAATTATCAATCACGTATGATATTACAAATTCATGATGAGTTATTGTTTGAATCACCAAAGAATGAAATAAATAAGCTGGAAGAAATGGTTATAGATAAAATGGTCAATGCCATGCCTCTTATAGTTCCTTTAGTGGTAGATTGCGGGAAGGGGATTAGTTGGCTTGATGCCCATTAATTGGGTTAATAATTTTTATAATTAGATGGAAGCAAGTATAACATTAAAAAAAGTAGGTAAGCTTATTGGAGATAAGACAATCCTTGCAGGATTAACTTTTGGCGTAGAAAGAGGATCGTTGGTTGCAATTATCGGAGAAAATGATGCTGGAAAGTCAACATTATTACAATTATTGGCTGGAATTGAAAATCCTGACTATGGAAATGTTTTTATTCATGGTATTGATTCAGTAAAAAGAAGAAAGGATTCCCAAAGTTATACTGGGTATGTTCCTCATAGTTCTGATTTAGATCCTGAACTTTCTATTGAAGAGAATATTCAATTTATTGGATATGTTTATGGACTAGATGGAGATAAAATAACTAAAAGAATTCATAAATATGCAAAAGATCTAGAAATATTAGATTTATTGCATAAACCCGCAAGATTAGTTTCTCCTGGGAATAAGAAAAAAGCCATGATTATACGTGAACTTGTTCATGATCCATCTATACTAATTATAGATGAACCAACATCCTTTATGGATGCTCCTTCCACTAGAAAAACATGGGATCTTCTTTGTGGTTTAGCAGGTGAGAAAACAATTATTTATGTTAGCCAATATTTGCCTGAGGTTGAACAGGCAAATGATAGAATTTTAGTTATGCAAAATGGTAAGATTGTGTTAGATGGGACTTTAGATAAATTATTAGAGAGTACGTTACAGTACCATCAGTTTGAAATTGAGTTTGTTAAGCTCACTGAAGAACTTTATAATAAATTGACTGCAATTTCTACTATAGTAAACCCTTCTAAAATAAGGAATACCCTACATTTTTATGGACGTGAAAGATCTGTCTTTTTCCAAGTATTGAATGAGGCTGCTGGACAGTTAATGAAAGATTTGACAGTAAAAAAATTAAGTTTACGTGATCTGATGGATTCCAAATTTGCTGGCAGAGGGCTAGACTAATGCATGCATTTCTAATAAGACGTTTTTGGCTTTTACGTCAAAGACTAATATCTACTGCGTCTTTAGTATTGGTATTGCCAATTATAGTATTTTTAACAATATCAATTGGAATGAAAAGTATAATCATGGAAACAATGGGTAATATATCCTATGAAGAGTGGGTATATCCTGGGTTAATAATGTTAATTAATACAATTATAATTACACCAATTATTTTCCGAGATTTTTATTTTTTACGTTTAGAATCGCAAACGTTAGTTACCTTATCTCTTTCACCATTATCAAAATTTCAAATTGTGATTTATTTAATATTTTCTGCGATTATTGAAGGGGTGATTCTTTCTATGTTCTCTATATTTATTTTATTATATCTTATGGAAATTTCCATAGGAATATTAAGTCTTATATATATCATTATAGCAGTTTCTCTTTTTAGTCTAATAATTTCTAATGCTTTTACTACGCTTTCATTATCAACCCATAGAATTAATCATATTTTCTTAGGAGCTTCGATTATTACATTATTTATTATATTTAGTTCTCAATTATTAATTGAGTTTGAATTTTATCCAAAAAGTGTAATTGATATTTTCAAGCTTTTACCAACTAGTATGATATCAAATTGGTATAGATCGATGGTATTTCAAGGTGAGTTCAATGTTGATTTATTTTTTATACCTTTGACTATTGGAATGCTATGGACTTTTCTGAATAGTATGTTAATGAAACGAGTTCTTAAACAATGATCGCATATCTTTCCGGTGCAATGGAGTATGCGAATGATGAAGGAGAAGGTTGGCGAAAAGATATAACAGAATGGCTTTCTAAAAATCTTGGTCATTCTGTTATTAATCCTGTAGAAGAATCTCGTATTATTATAACTAACACAAATTCACATGATTATCGTAATTGGAAAGAGACTGACTTAGCACGATATAAAAATTTTATTAATCAGTTTGTTATTCGAGATATTGACGCAGTAACTAAAGAAGCAAATTACATTATTTGTTTTTGGAATGAAGATGTGTTTAAAGGTGCTGGTACTCATGGAGAAGTAACGTTGGCATTTGAACACAGTATTCCTTTATACTTAGTAAATCAAGTTCCACTAACAGATCTAAGTGGATGGATAATAGCGTGTAGTACTGATATTTTTGAGAATTTTGAAGAATTAAAATTATTTTTATTAAGTAAATTTGGTTAAATCAAATGTTTTCCCCTAAAGCTATAATTAACTTAGATAATCTAGCGCATAACTATCGCTTAATAAAAGATCAGTTGAATAATATTCCTATTATGGCTGTAGTAAAAGCAAATGGATATGGACATGGAGTAATAGAAATTTCAAAGGTATTGCGTAATGAAGGAGTAAAATTTTTTGCAGTTTTTACTTTTAATGAAGCATTAGAATTAAGAGATGCTGGAATCACAGAAGATATACTTGTTTTCTGTAGACCAACAAAACAAATGTTGGAAATTGCTTATGAAAAAGATATTACTTTAAGTCTATGCGACCCAGATGATGTAAGATTGTTTTGTAAAGCTAAGCATAGTCCAAAATTTCATTTAAAGGTAGATACTGGTATGACCAGGTTAGGAATTTCGTTTAATGAAGTGTATAAAATTATTGAAACAATTAAAAATGAAAAACTCAATTGTCATGGAATTTATAGTCATTATGCGACAGCAGATGAAGGTGATTTAAGTTATGCAGAATATCAACTTGATCAATTCAATGAACTATTAGAGTTTATTGAGAAAATAAATCTAACAGTTAAATTTATACATTTTTCAAATAGTGGTACAGTGATTAATATGCCACATAGTTCATATAATTTAGTCCGTGTTGGTATGTTATTATATGGTTCATTTCCATCTAATGAGGTTCCAAGAGACCTTCCCATAAAGCCTGTGATGGAATTTAAAGGACCGGTTGTTTCATTAAGAAAAGTAAAGGCTGGCACAAAGGTAAGTTATGGAGGCGTTTGGGAAGCAAATGAAGATACAGTTATAGGAGTTATTCAAACTGGATTTGCTGATGGATTTCCAAGAGCATGGTATATGAATGGTTTTATATCATTAAGGGGCAATAAATATCCTATAGCAGGACGAGTTTGCATGGATCAATTTATGGTGGATTTTGGCGATGCGGAAGTTAAGGTGGGTGAAGAAGTATTAATATTTGGACAGAATGAAGTGGATAAAATTCTAGTTGATGATATTGCTAAAGATATTGGGTCAACAAGTTATGTAATATTAACCGGTATTGGAGGTAGAACAGAAAGAAAATATATAAATTAATTAGATTTTTCTTTATCAGGATTTCTGACCCATGATCTTCGGTCTTGAAAAGCCTTGATTTTTAAATCTGCCCAGTCATTTACAATTCTTTTTATTTGATCAAGTTGTTCAGGCTTTTCCGATAGATTATCTTCAAGAACATTAATAAACTCTTCTCTACGTTGCTGAACTTGTCCATAAGTCATGATATCTTCTTCAGCAAATCCTTCCTTTTCTTTTTGAAAAGAATCTTTGCGATGATCTGCAGCAGATGTTTGTTCTTTTCTACTAGAAAAAACTGCTAAAAACAAAACGACTAGAACTATCAATAAAAATAAAATTTCCATAATAATATCCTTAGAATCCTATGCCTGATGGATCAATACCTAAAATACCAACCCAATAAAAGGCTACCATAACACCTAAAACAATCAATGCAGCTGGCCATCCTACAGTTGCCATACGAATAAAATCTTTAGATTCAAGTTCTCCACTTGCATACACAATAGAACTTGCTGGTGTACCAATCACTAACCAGTATGCCATAGATGTTGCAATAGCTAGTCCAACACCCACAAGCACTGGATTTGTTCCAGAACTTTGAGCCATATCAAGTACTACTGGTCCGATAACAGCTACAGTAGCGCCAGCACTCATCAAATTCGTCAATACGGCACCTATAACACCAACTAAAATAACTAATCCAACACCAGAGTTGAGGCCAAGAGGAGCAACTAGCCCCATGATCTGATCAGCAAACCAACTTGAAGCCCCAGTGGCTTTGAATACACTACCTAAGCTTATACACCCAGCATAAAGCACAATAACACCCCAGCTAACTTTATCTTCATAATCTTTCCAGGAAGTTAATCCTAGCAGCATATACAATACAGCGCCAGATATGGCAACACCACCTAATCCAAGTGAAAAACCTAATACCTCTCTTGTAACAGATTTATCAACAATCCATAAAACAACTACCGCTAACATGACTAAAGCCACTAGCTTCTGTTTAGCTGTCATGGCCCCATGTTTTTCAAGATCTTTTTTTAATAAATCAACTGCTTCAGATAAGTCAGATACTTCTGGTTTAAATAATAATGGCAGTAAAAACGCCATTACAACAGACATTACAACTGTATAAAAGATGCCCATAGATATCCATTGCATAAAAGAGACTTCGACCCCGATATTAGAAAGAAATCCAATCATTAAAGCATTGCGAGCCCCTCCAGTAGGACTCATTGGTCCACCAATCATACACCCTACTGCAATCGTGACCATTAAAAGAGTACCTAAATTAGGAGAAGGAGTAGATTTATTCGTGAGAGTATACAAAGCCATAGCAATTGGAACATACATTGCAGCTACAGCGTGTTCACCCACAAAGGCAGTTGGAATTGCAGTGCCTAATAAGATGCCAATAACGATCATACGGGTTTTTGTCCCCGCAAGGTTTATTACAAGCATACCAACACGTTTATCTAAACCATATTTTACTAATGTTGCTCCAAGCGCCAAGGATCCAGCGATAAACCATACAGCATCATGTGCATAGGTGCCTACAATGTTTTTAGGATCAGTGATTCCAAAAAATAATTGAACTAAACCAATTAATAATGCAACTGCGGGCATTGGAACAGCTTCAGTCGCAAAAAATATCACACAAGTTGATAAAAGCGCTATAATAAGTTTAATATGAGTTGCTTTAGTTAAAATATCTACTCCAGCTTGGCCCTGGAATAATTCTTCGGCTTTCGACATCATTGATTCAGGCATTGGCATAATAAAGGCAAGAAGCACAAAAAGCCCCAAGCCAATTCCAAGCCATTTGAAATCTGTTGTCTTAGCGAAACCGCCGCTATTCGATTGTTCGTCTTCTTTAGGTGCCATAATTACCTGGAAAATGACTCAGTCTACTAAAAAAGGCAAGAAAAAATCGAATAATATAAAATATCAACAAGTTTTATATTCAAGCGGTATTTAACTAATCTCATTATAATTAAATGTAAATATGAAAAATATTTTAACTAGGGTTTCAATAATATTATCCATAACAAACTTTTGTAATGGCCAGATTACACCCAATTTATCTTTTGGCATTGATGAATTATTAAATAATCCATATGAATATAATGGAAAAAGCATTTGTTTAATTACAAATAGTGGCGCAATTAATAAGGATGGATTAACAAGTGTTGAAGTTTTGCATCATAAGGATTTTGACCTTCAATTAGTCATTCATTTAGATAATAAGGATCATATAGATGCTAATAAAGTTCAAAAATTGGATGCGGATTATGATGTTGAAGAAATATATGCTTTTAATTTATCAAATAAAGAAATAGTAGATAAAATTAAGGATATAGATTTTGTTTTTATTGATTTTCAAGATTTAGGATTACGATCTACTGTTTATACCCTTTCTTTAAGTCAGATATTATATACTTGCGGGTTATCAAAGACTCCTATAATAATTCTTGACCGCCCAAATCCACTAGGGGGCTCAGTCATATCAGGAAATATTCCACAAAAAAGTATAGCAAACCCGTTTGACATGATATCTATTCCTTACAGACATGGTATGACTATTGGAGAATTGGCTCGATTATTAAATGAAGAATATCATCATAATGCTAAATTAAAAATTATCCCTATGGATAATTGGAGCAGTGAAGAATGGGTAAATACTAACCTTTCATGGAAATATATTTCACCAAATATTATATCATATAATAAATTAAAATATTTTTCCATAAGTGATTTATTAGCATCGGATAATATAATTGAAAATGGAAAAGGAACTGATCGTGAACATCAAATTTTAGTACATCCTGATATTGATAATGCGTCAGATCTAGTCTTTAAATTGAAAGCGTTAAAACTTCCTGGTGTAGAATTTTTCCCCGCGGTGTTTGTACCTAACGATGGACTTTTTAAGGGAAAAATATGTAATGGTTTCTCAATTAACATAACTGATTCTGAAGCATATGATCCTTGGACTATTGCAATTGAAAGTGCGAAAGTAATTAAAAGTATGTATCCAGATATAATATTTGAACCCAAAGAAAATAATCTTATTAATTTTGATAGTAAGGTTGGTAGTGCAGATATATCTATTTTTATTGAAAAGGAAGATTGGACTAGGCTGTCTTTATATAAATCAATCCAAAATGAGGAATTGCTAAAATTTATTCATGAAATCAGACAAAAATATTTGATTTATCCTCGCAAAAGTAATTTCAGCCCTTTAGATACAAAGGTATTGTTTATTTATATTACTATAATTCTCTTAATTGGTGTATTAGCTGGAAGGAAACAGAAAGACACAAAATCATATTTCCTTGGAGATGGAAAAATATCTTGGGTAATGATTTCTTTTAGTGTGGTAGCTACGGAAACTTCTGTGCTTACTTTTCTAAGTATTCCTGGCATAGCTTATTTAACCAATTTTGGTTTTTTGCAAGTTGCAATGGGATATATAATTGGCAGGGTAGTTGTAGCATGGTTCTTTCTTCCAAAATATTATGAAGAAGGAATACAGTCTACTTATCAATTCATTGGTAATAAATGGGGAGTGGGATTTCAAAGATTTGTCTCTACTGTATTTCTTATTATGAGGGTTCTTGCTGATGGTGTAAGGTTATTCATGACTGCTATACCTTTAACACTTATTACTGGTTGGTCATTTAATTTTTCAATTCTAGTTATCGGGTTTGTTACATTGATATATACACTTATAGGCGGTATTCGCTCCGTTATTTATACAGATACATTTCAATTTATATTATACGTTTTTGGTGCATTTGTAACTTTTAATATTATTAATAATTTAGTGCCGGGTGGTTTTAGTCATGTAAAATCTGCTTTATTAGATGCTGATAAACTCTCAATTTTTCAAGGTTTCCCAAATTCCATAGTTGAATTATTTATCATGCCATATAATTTTATAGCAGCCATTTCTGGTGGATTTCTATTATCTTTAGCATCGCATGGCACAGATCATTTGATGGTGCAAAGACTATTATCTGCTGAATCTGCTAGAGATAGTCAGAAAGCATTAATATTGAGCGGTATATTAGTATTTTTTCAGTTTGCAATCTTTCTTTTTTTAGGAGCGATGATGTGGGTTTTGTATGATGGGATTCCTTTAAAACCAAACTTACTCTTTCCATGGTTTATATTGACTCATTTGCCTAGCGGTTTTACAGGTTTTCTTGTTGCAGGAATTTTTGCAGCTGCAATGTCTACTTTAAGTTCTTCAATAAACTCTTTGGCATCGGCTACAGTTATTGATTGGATAGAGCCTATAAAGAAAAATACTAATATAAATATAGCTAGGCTGGTTTCTATATTTTGGGCTATTATACTTATTGGAGGTGCAATGTTATTTACTTCTTCAAATAGTCCACTAGTTGAAGTTGGATTAAGTATAGCTTCGGTAATCTATGGTGCAATACTAGGTTTTTTTATACTAAGACTTTTTGATATCAAAGTAACGAGGCTTTCAGTGCTTTGGGGATTCATTATATCAGTAATCTCAATGATATGCTTTTGGAAGTTCTCTCCATTGGCGTGGACTTGGTATGTTTTTACTGGAACTTTAATTATGCTCTTTATAAGTATCTTTCTACCGTATTTACAAAATAGATTTAATCATGAAATACATGTATAATAATCACTCGATTTTTTTTCTACTCTTAATAAGTTTTTTAATAGGTGAGAACTATAAGTATACGGAAATAGAATCAATACCTGATTTATCGTTTGTAAAGAAAGTTTATACTGGTCTTGATGTATTAGAACAAATGGATTTTTCTCATCTTAAGGGAAAAACAATATCCATACTTTGTAATCAAGCTTCTGTTAATCGAAATGGGCAGCACTTGCTTACATTGCTAAGAGAGGTCGAAGATGTACACGTCCTTGCAATATTTTTGCCTCAATATGGTTTGTTTGCCAGCGAGGACCCCAAATTGAAAATGATGGGAGACAAATCTGTTGATCCTATATTTGGGGCAAGGGTTGTTGATTTATTCAAAAGAGTCATGTATCCACCAGAGTGGAGTATTCGTGATGCAGACCTTATTTTAATTGATCTTCAGGATACAGGTGTTAGATACAGTACCTATATGACAACAGTTTCAAAAGTAATGGAGAAAGCATCAGAATATGATACACCTATTTTATTACTCGATCGTCCTAATCCATTAAGAGGGGATGTTATGGATGGTCCAGTTGTGAGGACTGCTTACCAATCACTTGAAGGTTATCATTTAGTTCCAATTAGACATGGACTAACAATTGGAGAATATGCACTTATAGTAAATGAAATGGGTTGGTTAAAAGATTTAGCACGTGTGAATTTGACTATTATACCAATGTCGAATTGGCAAAGGACCATGTGGATGGACGATACTGGGATTCCATTTATTTCAATTTTACCAGAGGTAAATAATGTTGAATCTCTTCTGGCCTATATGGGAATGAATTTGTTCAAGGGGACTAATTTGAATGTAGGGCATGGAACTGAGAGTCCTTTTTTTCGTATAGGTGCACCTTGGATATCTGGGAGCTTATTATGGAAAAAAATAAATAAACTTAATCTTCCTGGTGTGTATTTCCATCAAATACGTTATGTGCCAGAATCTGTTTATGGTGAAGAAAGAGGGCCTTATTATGCTGGCCAGAACTGTAGTGGTTTATTAATGGAAATAACAAACCGTAATACATTTGATCCACTTGCAACTTCTACAGCCTTGATGATTCTTACATATCAATTGTATGAGAAGAATTTTGAATGGTTGGCAGGTGGATATGTTGATAAACTCTTTGGTTATGACCTATTAAGAATTTTTGCTGCTCAAGGAAAGCCTGTGAACTATTTACCACCATTATGGTTACATGATATTCTTCGATTTAGTGAATTCCGTAATCGTTTTTTACTTTATGAATAGATTTATTTATCTCTTTATATTTCTTTTTTCCATTGCATATACCCAAACTTTCTTCACAATACCAAGAAGTGTATGGCGTATATCAATTATTAATAGTATTGGTTCAGGTAATTGGATAGGATCCGGCGGGCTACTTAATAAAGGTATAAGAGATATAAGTTATATGGCGAATGATTCAACGGTAGCTGCTTATGTCCATCAAATGAATAAAATGAATTATAATAAAAGAGACATACATATTGAATATGGTCTATCAGGGCGAATGACATTTAGTTTATTATTGCCTTCTTATAAATCGTTAAGTAATGAAATAGATTGGTCAAAGGAAATAATTGTCGATTCTTTATCATATCCTTTAGATTCTTTATTAAACTTTTATTATCCTGATAAAAGATCGACCTCGGGCCTTGGTGATGCAAGTTTAGGAATGAAAATATTATTATATGGTTATCCTTCATGGACCGGAAAAGAGCCAATTTCTATTTATGGTGGTGTTAACTTGCGATTTCCTGCTGCTAAAAGATTAAGTCCCTATAAACCACAATCAAAAAATGAAAACGGCATTCCTTCTCAGTTTTTTGATTTACCTGTTGGTAATGGTATGACACGATATTCATATTCTTTGTTTGGAGAGCTTTTTAAGTACTTTAAAAAAAGATTAGTGAATATTACTTGGCGCATTGAACATGGGAAATATTCCAGAGAGGTTGTGAATACCCCGGTGTCATTTTTATGGGGATCAGAAACGAATCCTGATTCAATTATATCTAAAATAGGAAATTCTTTTCTACACCAACTTGGCGATGAATTATTATTATCTGCTATGGGGAAATTAGAATTATTTCCGGATAGATTATCTATTACTACAGGTATTAATAGTATCAGAACAGAAAGAGATTTTGTTTTATCGGAAAATCTAAATTGGGATAATTGGATGATCAGCAGAACAAGGAATGGAGAAATAGTTCATGATACAAAAAAGACACAAGTTAGGCAGTATATTTTAGCTACTTTTCATAATGTTCATCCTATAAAGAGTTTTGGACCAGTATTATTTGATATTGAAGTAGGGGCTTCATTTCCATATTTTACTCGACATACATATACTTTCGCCAATACTTGGATAGGGGTACAGGCTTATTTTCAAGCTTGGTAGGTAAATTTTTCTTATCTTTTATAGATCTTATGAAAGTAAATAAACGTTCTATTTGGAGCTGGGCATTATATGATTGGGCAAATAGTGCCTATGCTACTACAGTTATGGCAGGTTTTTTCCCCCTTTTCTTTAAAGAATATTGGTCTGACCCTAATAATCCAAATCAAAGCACCTTCTATCTTGGTATGGCTAATTCATTGTATGCAATTGTTGTGGCAGCTTTAGCGCCTTTTCTAGGAGCAATTGCAGATCAAGGTTCCAAAAAGAAAAAGTTTCTTATCTTTTTTGCCTTTTTAGGATCAATCATGACAGGGGGATTATGGATAGTCAATCAGGGGCACTGGCAGATGGCGGTACTATTTTATATACTGGCAACGATTGGCTTTGCTAGTGCAAATATTTTTTATGATTCTCTTCTTCCTGATATAGCTATTGAAAAAAATGTAGATTCGGTGTCATCTCTAGGATATGGCCTTGGTTACCTTGGTGGAGGTTTGTTGTTTTTATTAAATGTAATTATGTATTTGAAACCCCATTTATTCGGTATTCCTGATGGTGCGACAGCAATTAGACTCTCCTTTGTAAGCGTTGCAATTTGGTGGTTCGTATTTACTTTCCCTTTAATATTGTTTGTATCTGAGTCAAATGATGAAAAGTCTGTTAATTTAATCAAAGCAATTAATATGGGTTGGAAGCAATTAATAGAAACATTCAAAGAAATCCGTAATATGAGAGTTGTTGGTTTATTCCTATTGGCATATTTTTTCTATATTGATGGGGTGGATACAATAGTGAAAATGGCTGTAGACTATGGAATGTCTTTGAATTTTCCAAATGAGAGTTTAATTATTGCTCTTTTAATTGTTCAATTTATTGCTTTTCCAGCTGCTTTAATATATGGATGGTTGGCAGAAAAGATTGGAGCCAAAGCAGGAATAATGATAGGTATTATAGGGTACTCAATTATTACCTTTCTTGGCTATTTTATGACAAAAGTAGTGCATTTTTATATCTTGGCAATATTAATTGGACTTTTTCAAGGCGGCATTCAAGCTCTTAGTCGTAGTCTATATACGAGAATTATTCCACCATCTAAATCAGCTGAATTTTTTGGATTTTATAACATGTTTGGTAAATTTGCTGCAATTATTGGTCCAGCCCTAATGGGGACAGTTACTATTATTTATGGAAATGCAAGGGTGGGAATATTATCGATTTTATTATTATTTATTCTAGGTGCATATTTCTTAAGTAAAGTAGATATTGAAGAAGGAAAGCGAATTGTTAAAGAAGGATTTCAATAAGATTTCATTTGTGCAAAAAAAATGTTGACTAAAAATAAGAATTATAGATAATATTCAGTATAGCCTCGCTAGTGTGGCGTGCTCTTCAGAGAAAAAGATTTTTCTCGAGGGTTTATTAGCGAGGCTATATTATTATATAAATGAGTATAAACGATTATATATAAAGTAATACTTGAAATATTCTGCTAAATACAGTCAGTTGGTGATGCCAGATGATGCCAATAATGTTGGTACTTTATTTGGTGGTCAAATGATATCTTGGATGGATCTTGCAGCGGCGAAGGTTGCGTATCGTTTTTTACAGGGTACTGGGATTGATGGCGCTTTGACGCGCGCCATAGAAAATGTTGAATTCCGAGAGCCGGTTTATCCTGGAGAATGGGTTAATTTTGAAGGTTTTGTATCCAAAGCAGGAAATTCATCATTTGAGGTTGTTATAGATGCTTATGCGGAGGGTCTTAAAGTCAAAAAGAGATTGGCATGTACTGCAATTATTACAATGGTTGCAGTAAAGAAGGATTCTAATGATGAATATGTCAAATTTCCTCACGGACGTTCTTTGTAGAATACTATGTCTTGAATAGTATATTCTTATTGTAATAAATTCAAACTGATACTTGCTTAAAAGCAGGTGTATAAAGAATGAAGACTACTCCACATACCAGTCTCTTAGTATTTTGTGCAGTTTTTATTTTTTCAGGCTGTGGGTATATGTTTGCCCCTAAATATCCTGATCCAGTATATACTCAACGTGCTCCATTAATATCATTGAGATATGAATATCAAGATATCCAAATAAATGTGCCTGTTCAATTAGTTAATACATTACCAGAAGCATTCCAGGTTTATATATATGATAGAGAAAATGAAGTCGATCCTATTTTTGCTGCAACGTATATGCCTGAAGAGAAAATTCAAGTATTCCTTCCTCAGAATACACTTTCTAGTGATAAGAATGGCAATTTACTTGTCCTTTATCCTCAAGGACCAGATATGCCGGAGATTAAACATGAGTTTACAGGTGTGCGTTATGGTACAATATCTCTTCCAGTAAGTAAAATAATTAAAACTCCAGCTGTTATTGCAGGAGTAGTGTCTCGAAGATATGATGAAAGAATGTTAGGCGGTATTCAATTGGTTGCAACAGATTCTACAGGTAGGTCATTTTATACAAAATCGCGCATTGATGGAGATTATCGATTTGAATTACCTAATGAATATGGATATCGTAGTGATATTATTGTATCTGCTGGTGTAGGTTCTTTGTTTCCCGTGGTAAATAAGGATGCAGTTTTTAACGGTAAATTTGATTTAGGTATTGATTTTGCATTGGGCCCAAGTAAAGATTTTGTTGATAGAGGAAATTTATACATTACAAAAAATAATCTAACGCATTTTCGTGAATCATCTGCAAATGGTTCTATTACACATTTTTTACTATCTAAAAATGATATTATAGCGGTTACTCAGGTATCTGGTAATAGGCTATATGGTTTAGTGGAGATTTTCTGGTCTGATGATAAGTCTGAAATGATTCCAGGATGGGTCCGAGAGCAGGATGTAATTTATGCTGGAAACTATTTTATGAGTCCACAAGATGATCTTGAGCTAGCAAAGCAATGAAATACTTGTTAATTAGTTTTATTTTAATATCGCATTTGACTGGTCAGGTAACCTTAGATATTAAAGTTTTACCAAAAGGGGCAACTGTAATTTTAGATGGAAAAGAAATTGGCAATGCTCCTATAAAAGGTTATTCAGTAAAACCTGGGCTACATGAAATTCGACTGGAAGCTGATGGGTATGCGCCTGCGGCTCATGAAATATCTGTACAAGATGCCAAGCGACTAGTCTCTGATTTTATTCTTAATCCTATGTATAAAATAAAATTTCAAGCCAA
>CEVM01031166.1_pt1 | contig 28401 bp, 28 predicted proteins | sample 531481 | NCBI WGS metagenome assembly CEVM01 (sample SAMEA2623649, study PRJEB7988) | marine metagenome | biome: marine biome (ENVO:00000447); feature: mesopelagic zone (ENVO:00000213) & marine oxygen minimum zone (ENVO:01000065); material: "saline water (ENVO:00002010), including plankton...
TATGATGTGCAACTTGAACAATCTGTTAAATGGATAGAGAATAGTTCGCAGATACCTGATGATCAAAAAGAAGATGCATTAAAGAGTGTATATGAATCTTTAGAAAACCCTAGACCATTTTCTATTTTAATAATGTGGTTAACAAATGTTTTTGCAGGGCCTCTAAGAATAATAATGACGACATTAATCGTTTTAATGATAGTTAAGTTTTTCTTTGGTGAATCCACAAGATATTCAAATTTATTGCCTTATGTTTCATTCTCTTATCTAATTACTGTTCTTGAAACAGTAATTAAAATACCATTAATGATTAATAAGTGGTCTATTGATGTCTATACAGGGCTAGGCTTGCTTGATATAGGTGAAAAAGGGACATTTATTAATAATTTATTTGCTGCAATGGATCTTTTTAGTGTGTGGCGCATTATACTCATTGGAATAGGGTTAAGTGTTTATTATAAAAAATCTGCCAAACCGTTTATAATAGCTATTTTTATTTATTGGTTATTTCAGATTAGCATTTTTGCTGCACTTGGATCTCTTTTTATATAAATAAAAATGAATAAAATTTTAATTTTAATCTTTTTCCTTTCTTTGGGGTATGCCCAAGAGGAGAATTTATCATTGGCTGATTGTATCCAAATTGCTCTAACAAACAAAGAAGCATTAAAGGCGTCAGCATTAGATGTAGAAAGTTCTAGACAAAGTATTAGAGGGTCTTACAGCAATATTTTGCCATATTTAACATTATCGTTATCAGGAAGAAGTGTAACTGAGTCAAGTAGCGGGAGTAATCTTACGGGATTTGGAGCTATTCAGGATAGTATTAGCAGACAGAATAATTCTTCTGCAAGTGTTTCATTATCACAAAATATATATGATGGCGGGAAATGGTGGAATAGTATAGCACAATCAAAAAATAGCTATAAAATTGCAGAACAGTTTAATAGACAAGTAAAAACTAATATTATAAGAGAAGTACATAGGAATTATTTTAATTACTTAAAATCTTTGCAATTGCTTGATGTAGCTCAAAGTAATTTAAACAGTTCTCAGCAGCAATTGGCTTTAACAAAGCAACGTTTTGAATTAGGATCTGCTAGGAAAACAGATTTATTAAAAGCAGAAGTTAGATATGGACAGGCTCGTGTGGATGTAGTTAACAATGAAGCTGTATTAAAAAATGCATATTTAAGTTTAAAAAATGCAATGGGAATAGTTAGAACCAAAAGAGATTTTACAATAAATGATGATTTACTTTCATTAGATACAATTCCTGTCTTTGAAAATGGATTTGAATTTATTCAAAAATTTAATCCAAGCGTTCTAGCAAAGAAACATCAAATAACAAACGCTGAATACAGTGAAAAAATTGCAAAGAGTTCCAGATTACCAAATATTTCTGCATCAGCAAATTATTCTGGTAATTCCGAAGATTTTCAGACATTGTCAAATGAATGGGATGAAAATTGGAGTATGAATACAAGCTTATCTTTCTCAGTCCCTATATATACTGGAAATACATTATCTACTACAATTCAACAAGCCAAATTGAATGTAAGAAAACAAGAATCTGAGTATTTAACTCAACTACAAGACTTATCAGTTCAACTGCAGTTAATTCTAGATCAACTTAATTATTATAAAGAAGTGATTCCTATTAATGAAAAAGTATTGGCTTCTGCTGAAGAAGATCTAAAATTAGTGCAGCAGCGATATAGCTTGGGGTCCGCAAGTATTTTAGAAGTACTTGATGCACAAGTGTCTTTGGTTAGTGCGCGATCATCATTAATTCGAAGTAAATATGATAGCATGATTGAACAAGCAAGCTTGAAAGCTATCTTAGGTACGCTAGATACAGATTTATAAATATTTTAGGAGATTAAAGTGATAAAAGAATTATATAAGAAGAACAAAAAATTATTTATTTCTGGATTTATTGTATTACTAATTATTTTAATCATAGTTGGAAATATTTTCCGGGATGATTCAGAAGTTATCAATGTGGAGACTGAAAAAATTAGTAGACAGACAATCATTCAGAAAGTGAATGCAAGCGGAAAAATACAACCTGAAAGTGAAGTAAAAATAAGCGCCACTTCTTCAGCTATTATTAATTCCATAACTGTAGTGGAGGGGGAATATGTTAATAAGAATCAGCATCTTATTTCTCTTGATAGAAAACAATTACAGGCTAATGTTGATCAAGTAACCTCTGCAGTTCGTTCTGCCTCAGCCAGAGTGAAACAGGACAAAGCAAATAGGGAACGTGTTGAGCGTATTTATGAACAGGGACTTGCCTCTGATCAAGAACTTGAGGGAGCACAAGCTGCATATGAAATCTCAAAAAGCCAACTTGACCAATCACGGGCAAGTTTATTGGTATCACAAGATGCATTAGATAAAGCAAGATTAGTTTCTCCTCAAAATGGGATTGTAACTAAAATAAATAAAGAAGCTGGCGAAATGGCGATGGGTGGGATGTTTTCTTTAGATGTGTTAATGATTATAGCAGATCTTAGCAGAATGGAAGTTATTGTTGACGTAAATGAGAATGATGTAGTAAGTATTTCAATAGGTGATACTTCTGAAATTGAGATTGATGCATATATAGATACGGTATTTTATGGCGTTGTGAGTGAAATTGCTCTTATGGCTGAAACATCAAATTTTGGAAGTCAAGAACAAGTAACAAATTTTAAGGTAAAAGTACGTATGCTTGATGTTCCACCTAATATTCGACCAGGAATGAGTGCTACCGCTAATATAATTACGGAAATAAGAAAAAATTCCTTAGCTATTCCTATTCAAAGCTTAACGGTTCGAGAATATGGCTCTGAAAATAAACTATTTGGTGAAGAGAATAGTAAAAAATGGGAAAAAAATGATGAATCAGATAACAACTCTAAGAAAAAAGAATTGGAAGAACTGGTTTTTATTATTGCTGATAAACAAGGTGGAGTTCAAAGAGATGGAGAAGTTTCAGAGGTCAAAAATCTGAAGGAAAAGAAATTTAAACGCGGGAGCCAATTCGCTCATATAAGACCAGTAAAAGTTGGTATCTCTAGCGAAACTCACTACGAATTATTAAATGGATTAGAAGAGAATGATCTTATAGTAATAGGAAATTATAAAGCCGTAAGTAAGGAATTAAAGCATAATATGCAGGTTAGCACTGAAAAGGATGATAAGGATTAATCATATCTTTTGAGTTCTTTAATATCACTTCAAAATATTAAACGCCATTATGAGGTCGGAGATGAAATAGTCCGCGCCTTAGATGGTGTTGATTTAACAATAAATCATAACGAGTATATTTCCATTATGGGGCCATCAGGCTCAGGTAAATCTACATTAATGAATATGATTGGTTGCCTTGATACTCCAAGCTCAGGAAAATATGAATTTGAAGGTGAATTAGTACATGATATGGATGATAATCAGTTGGCATCTATAAGAAATCGTAAAATTGGTTTTGTATTTCAAACTTTTAATTTATTACCAAAAGCAACTGCTTTACATAATGTTGAAGTTCCACTAATCTATTCTAATATTCCAAAAAATCAACGTATAGATAAAGCAATCAAATCATTAACTGACGTTGGATTAAATGACCGGATATATCATCGCCCAAATGAATTATCTGGCGGACAACGGCAAAGAGTTGCCATTGCTCGAGCACTGGTTAATGACCCATCAATCATTTTAGCTGATGAGCCCACAGGAAACCTTGATTCAAAAAGTGGCGCTGAAATTATGAATATATTAGATAGTCTTTACTCTAGAGGAAATACAATTATTCTTGTAACTCATGAAGAATATATTGCCAATCATGCACATCGGATTATTAATATTTTTGATGGAAAAATCAAGGATGATAAAATTGTTAAAAAGAAATAATTAGTATGTTTTTTGAAAGTTTACGGATTTCACTATCATCAATTTATATGAATAAACTTCGTTCAATCCTTACAGCTTTAGGAATCATTATTGGTGTTTTATCCGTAACAGTAATGGGGACCCTTATTTCAGGGTTAGATCGTTCGTTTGAAAATAGTATGTCTTGGCTTGGGAAGGATATTTTATATATCAGTCGTTGGGAATGGTTTAGTGATATGGAATGGTGGGAGGTACGAAATAGACCGCGCATGAAACTATCTTATGAAGAAAAAATTAGAGAAATGTCTGATTATGCTCTTGCAGTTTCTCCCGTTATGCAAAGAAGAGCTTCTTTATCTTTTGGTGATAAAAATACACAAACACAGATTTTTGGTACTAACGTTGAATATATGGAAACAGTGAAAGAAGATATACAATTTGGGCGCTTTTTTACTCAAGGAGAAGAAAGATCGGGTGCCAGAGTAACTATTATTGGAAGTGGCATAAAAGATGCTTTTTTTGAATATCAAGATCCAATCGGAAAATATATTAAGATCGATGGGATAAAATTTCGAGTCATTGGAGTCTTAGAAAAACAGGGAAAATTTCTTGGACTATTTAGTGTTGATTATCAGGCGATACTTCCTTTAGGAGCATACACTAGATTATTTTCAAAAAGGGGGTTCATGCGTCTGAGTGTTAAGGTTGATGAAAAAAAAATAGATGATGCTAAAAGCGAACTACAATCAGTAATGCGTAGAATAAGGGGACTAAAGCCAGGGGAGAAAGATGATTTTGCTATTAACCAAACAAAGGCATTTGAAACGCAGTATAACACTTTAAAATTTGCCATTGGTGGTACAGGTTTGTTTATTACAATACTTTCGCTTATTGTTGGAGGAATAGGGATTATGAATATTATGTTTGTATCAGTCAAAGAAAGAACTCGTGAAATTGGTGTGCGAAAAGCGATCGGAGCGACCCCTAATATGATACTTGTTCAATTTTTATTTGAAGCAATTACAATATGTGTAATTGGGGGATTGATTGGTTTGGCCTTGGCTTTTGGTGCAAGTTTTTTTATTAATAAAATTTTCCCTTCTACTTTGCCTTTATGGTTATCAATAGTATCAATAATAATGAGTATTTTAGTTGGTGTAATATCCGGTATAGTGCCTTCCTATCAAGCAGCACGTTTAGACCCTATCGAAGCATTGCGATATGAGTAAATAATGTTTGGTTTAAGTAGAACAAAAAATGGAATTAAGGAAAGTTTTAGTATGGCTATTGATGCCATACGTCAGAATAAGTTACGATCAATTCTAACCTTACTTGGCATAAGCATAGGTGTTTTTTCAGTTATTGGTGTAATGACTGCAATACGTACGCTTGAATCATCAGTTGAGTCAGGGTTAAATGTTTTTGGTACGAATACATTTATAATACAAAAATGGCCCGGAATTATGGTTGGTAATCATGGAGATGAAAAATATAGGAATCGAAAAAATATTGATTATCCTCAATATGAAGAATTTAAACGTAGAGCTAGAATGCCTATAATGGTAAGTGTTTCGGAAGGAACGAGCGCTAGAAATGTCAAATATCGCGATAAAACTGTAAAAAGATCAATAGAGCTGGTTGGTGGAGATGAAGGAACAGTAAGAACTTATAATACTTATATAGCCGATGGACGAAATGTTACTACAGATGATGTGCATTCTGCGCGTAATGTTTGTTTGCTTGGTATGGATGTAGTGGATCGTCTTTTTCCTTTTGAAGATCCTATTGGAAAAACAATTCAAATAAGAGGTCTAGATTATAATGTAATAGGAATTACTGAGCGTAAAGGAGAAGCTTTTGGTGGTAGTCAGGATAATTATGTTGCAATACCAATTACAAATTTTTTACAAAATTTTAAAAATCGATGGACAACTCTAGCAATTAGCGTTGAAGCACCTTCCGCAGAGGAATATGATAAAACAATGGATGAAGCAATCGGATTATTAAGATCAATTCGAAAAGTACCTCCAGGGTTAGAAAATGATTTTGAAATTGAATCAAATGCAGAAATGATTGAGCGTTTTTCCGGGTTTACTAGTGGAATAAAATTATTTGCTTTATCTATAAGCGTCATCGCATTATTAGTTGCTGGAATAGGAATAATGAATATCATGCTTGTTTCTGTGACAGATCGAATTAAAGAAATAGGCATAAGAAAAGCTATTGGAGCAACGCGTCGTGATATTCTCACTCAATTTTTAACTGAAGCCATATTTTTAAGTGAATTTGGTGGAATTGTAGGAGTTATACTGGGTATTGCAGGTGGGAATATTGTGGCCGTTATTTTTAAGGTCCCAGCTGTAATTCCATTTGATTGGGCTCTATATGGTTTAATTGTATGTTCAATAATTGGTATTGGGTTTGGTATTTATCCTGCCTGGAGAGCTTCTAATCTTGACCCTATAGAATCATTAAGATATGAATAAAACTGATTTTTCATTCTTTATTGACAATTGTATTTAATAAATTTTATTCCTTGAATTTGGGAATCATAATATGAATAAAACAAAATCTTTACTTTTCCCTTTGATAGGAAAGACGGACTAATCATGGTCATTGGCGTCATTCCCGCAAGGTTACAATCAACACGATTCCCCAATAAAATTCTTACCCCTATCAATGAAAAGCCAATGGTCATGCACGTTTATGATCGCGCAAGAGAAGCAGAAAAACTTGATGACGTAATCATTGCTATTGATAGCACTGAGACTGAGGAAGCGTTGAAGCAATATAAACCCAATATTAAGATGACCCATCCTGATCATCTATCAGGAACAGATAGAGTTGCTGAAGCGGTCAAAGATATGGATGTGGAGGTTATATTAAATATCCAAGGTGATGAGCCTATGCTTGACCCTTCAATTATTGATCAGTTAGTATGTTGTTTTGATGATGAGTTAGTTGAGATGGCAACAATAGGTAGTAGAGTAATCGACAATTCAGATTATTTTAATCCAAATTCTGTGAAGATGATGATAAATGAAAACGGTTTTGCAACTTCATTCAGTCGAAAAATAAAAGATTATCAAATTGGAGCTTATTATCATCATGTAGGAATATATGGATATCGTAAAGATACTTTACTTCGTTTTACTATGCTTGATCAATCAACTAATGAAAAAAGTTTAAATCTGGAACAATTACGTGCTTTAGATAATGGTATACCAATAAAAGTTGCAATGACAGATTACCCACATCGCGGAATTGATACGAAAGAAGATCTTAAACAAATTGAGTTAAATAAATGAAAAAGAAAAACCCTGTAAAATATATTTTTGTTGTTGGTGGGGTTATTTCAGGACTAGGAAAAGGAATTGCTGCTTCTTCTATTGGTTATTTATTAAAAAGTGCAGGATTAAAAGTTACTATATTGAAATTAGATCCATATCTTAATGTTGATCCTGGGACGATGAATCCATATCAGCATGGTGAAGTTTTTGTGTTAGATGATGGATCAGAAACAGATCTCGATTTAGGACATTATGAGCGTTTCATCGATGTTGATATGAGTAAGTATAATAATGCTACCACTGGACAAGTATATAGTACCGTATTAAATAGGGAGAGAAAGGGTGATTACCTAGGAGCTACTATTCAGGTTATTCCTCATATTACTGATGAAATTAAAAGAAGAATTAAATTAGTCAATAATAAAAATAAATATGATGTAGTTATATGTGAAGTGGGTGGTACAGTTGGGGATATAGAAAGCTTACCTTTTATGGAGTCAATTAGACAGATGTCAGTAGAAGTGGGATATCATAATTATCTAATTGTTCATGTAACACTTGTTCCATATATACAGGCAAGTGAAGAATTAAAGACCAAACCTACGCAGCATTCAGTTATGAAATTACGCGAAATAGGTTTGAGCCCTGATATTATTATGTGTAGATCAAATTATCCTTTAACGGATTCTGTGGCTGAAAAAATTGCGTTATTTTGCAATGTTCCAAAAGATCATGTTATTGAAGGAAAAGAAGTCAAAAGCATATATGAAGTTCCTCTAGTATTTGATAAGCAAAAAATGGGTCAGATCATTATGAATAGATTAGAATTAGGTGGTGCACCCAAAGTATCTAAATTACATAATTTTATTTCCAAATATAAGAATCCATCAAAAGAAGTAAATATTGCTATGTGTGGAAAATATACTGAATTACCAGATGCATATAAAAGCGTCCTAGAAGCTTTTATACATGCAGGTGTTGAAAATGATACTCGAGTGAATGTTAATTGGATTTCTACCGAAAAAATAAGAGATGATAAAGGCGCTAGAAATCAGTTTGATAATTGTGATGGTATTTTACTTTTACCTGGATTTGGATCTAGAGGATCAGAGGGAAAAATTTTATCATGTAAATATGCTAGAGAGAACAAAGTTCCGTTTCTAGGTCTTTGTTTAGGTTTACAATGTGCTGTAATAGAATTTGCAAGAAACGTTTGTGGATTAATTAATGCTAATAGCACTGAATTTGATAAAAATACCCAACACCCAGTTATTGATCTTATGGAATCACAAAGAGCAATAAAAAGAAAGGGTGGCACTATGAGACTAGGAGCATATTCATGTGAATTATATCCAAATACTAAAGCAGCAAAAGAATATAAGAAAAAACGCATTTCTGAGCGTCATCGACATAGGTGGGAGGTAAATAATCGATATAGAAAACGATTAGAAAAACATGGTTTAGTTATTTCAGGAATAAATAAAGAATTGAAGCTTGTTGAGATTATAGAAAATCCTGATCACCCCTGGTTTATAGCAAGTCAATTTCATCCAGAATTAAAAAGTAGACTTAATAAAGCGCATCCATTATTTAGAGGTTTTATTGGCGCCGCTGTTAAATATAATCGATCCAATATATAACTATTAATATGGATATTTATTCAGAAAAGGATTTTAAAAATAAATTAGATAATCAGATAATTGAACAGGTTAAAAAAGTTAAACTTATAATTGCAGATGTAGATGGTGTTTTAACTGATGGTTCTATTTATAAAGGCGGAGATAATGCGAGTCAGAATATTGAATTAAAGAAATTCTCTGTACTGGATGGCGCAGGAGTTGCATTTGCTCGATTGCTGGATTTTCATATTGCATTTATTTCTGGACGGAAATCTTCTGCTACTGATATACGTGCTAATGAATTAAAGATTTCTGATGTCTATAATGGGACCCTAAATAAAATGAAGCCTTATAATGAATTAAAATTGAAATATAGTTTATCAGATGAGAACTGTGCATTCATAGGTGATGATATTATTGACATTAGTTTAATGGAAACTGTTGGCGTCCCTATTGCAGTTGCTAATGCTTATCATTTAGTGAAGAAAAAAGCAATTTATACAACATCATTAAGTGGCGGACATGGCGCTTTTCGAGAAGCAGTAGATTGGCTTGCCATTTGCCAAGGTCGTTATGAAGATGGAATTCATTTAATGATTGATTCATTATTGTCAAGATAAATTGTATGAGAATTTTTTTGTTACCCCTTTTTGTAATTATAAGTTGCTCAAATATTGAAAATGAAACAAATATGCATTCTCGAGCAGGTTTACCTGATCAAGAGAGTTGGGATGTAGAGATTACATTAACAGATGAAGGTGTTATGCGTGCTTTTGTTAAAGCAGGCCACTTAGAAAAATTTAATGAGAGAAATTATATTTTTTTGAATAAGAATGTTGATGTTGATTTTTTTGATGAGGAAGAAATGCATACTACTAATTTAAAATCGATGATTGCAGAAATTGATGAAAAGACAAACTTTATGACTGCAATTAAGAATGTAGTAGTAGTTTCAGATAGTGGAGCGACCCTGTTCACAGATACATTAAGATGGGATTCAAAAAAAGAAATTATCTATACTGCATCTCCAATAATGCTAACTACGGAAAAGAATGACACTCTTTATGGGAGTGGTTTTGAATCAGATGTAGGACTAAATCATTGGAAAATACTTTATCCATCCGGTGTAACGAATTAAGGAAATAATGGAGAGAAAACACCATAATTTACGGGCTGAAGGTCTTTATAAACAATATGGTAACCGTTGGGTAGTATCTGATGTGGATATTGAAGTTAAAAAAGGTGAAATAATTGGTTTACTTGGGCCGAATGGCGCAGGTAAAACGACAACATTTTATATGATAACAGGAATGATAAAACCATCAAAGGGGAATATTTATCTTGATGATAAGGAAATAACTACTAAAGCAATGTATATGCGAGCTAGAAGTGGGATAGGTTATTTGGCGCAGGAACCATCTATATTTGGAAAATTATCTGTAGAAAATAATCTTAGATTAGTTCTTGAGATGTCTGGACTAACTAAAAATGAACAAAACGATAAAATTGAAAATTTATTAGATGAAATGTCTATCCAGCATCTAAGAGATAGTATGGGCTCTAATTTATCCGGGGGAGAGCGACGTAGAGTTGAAATCTGTAGAGCTTTATCTATGGATCCTGACTTTATATTATTAGATGAACCTTTTGCCGGTGTTGATCCCATTGCAGTTGAAGATATTCAATCAATAATTAAATCTTTGAAAGAAAAAGAAATAGGCGTTTTAATTACTGATCATAATGTTAGAGAGACTTTATCTATTACTGATAGATCATATTTATTATTTAATGGAGTAATTTTAAAATCAGGGACATCTGAGTTTTTAGTAAATGATGAAGAAGCACGTCAACTTTATCTTGGAAAGAGTTTTCGTTTAGATTAATTATTATGCTTAAACAGGAATTACAACAAAAGCAGGCACTGTCACCACAGCAAATTTTAGAAGCAACATTATTACAATTAAATAATTCTAGTTTAGAGAAATATATATTAGAGGAATTTGAGAAAAACCCAATTCTTGAACCAACTGAGACAATTAATGATGATGATGAATCTAATATAAAAGAAGATTTGAATGATGAAGATTGGGACGATATATATGAATCCAAAGCAGTTTATGAGCCAAAAAAAGAAAACACATTTCAAATTTCATCAGAAAAGAATTTGTTGGAAGCGATAATTGATCAAATTAATGATTTGGATTTAAAAAGTTGGGAAAAATCTGTTGCAGAGGAGATAATTTATAATTTAGATGATAGTGGTTATTTATCTATTGATATATTTTTAATTGCAGATCGTTTTGAAAAAACTGAAGATGAAATAAATCATATTTTGCATAAAGTTCAACATCTGGATCCTCCAGCTCTAGCTTCAAGGGATCTTCAACAATGTTTAATGATACAATTGGATAATAATAAAGATTCAATAGAATATAAAATCGTCAAACAATATTTCAATGATTTTATAAATAAGAGATATAATCGCATTTCTAAAAGAGGAGATATTTCATCTAAAGAACTTTCAGGTGCAATTGAAAATTTGTCTAAATTAAATCCCAAACCCGGTCTTGGTTTACAGGTTTCTAAAGATGAATCGATAATTCCAGATTTAATTTTAAATAAAAGAAGTAATCAATGGGAGATTACTGTAAATGATAGTTGGATTCCTCCAATCCATGTAAGTAAAACATATAAAAAAATGTTGAATGATTTAGAAACTCATAATACAAAGACGAAAAAATTTCTTAAAAATAATTTCAATAAAGCAGAATGGGTTATTGGAGCAATTGATCAACGTCGAACAACTCTTTATAATGTAATGAAACAGATAATTAATCATCAACCAGCATTTTTTGATGGCAATATTGATAAACTAACACCAATGAGACTAAAAGATATATCTGATATAATTGGGTTAGATATTTCTACTGTAAGTCGCGCGACAAGAGGGAAATATGTGGAAACCCCATATGGTATATTTGAACTAAAATATTTTTTTACAGATAATCATACTTTATTTGATGGTGTTGAAATAAGCGTGCGTGATGTTAAATTGGCGTTGAAAAAAATTATTGATAATGAAGATAAGAATAATCCGCTAAGTGATGATGATTTAATGGAAGCATTAAAGCATTCAGGTTATTCAATTGCAAGAAGAACTGTAACAAAGTATCGAGATAAATTAAACTTACCAAATGCCCGATTACGAAGAAAAATTTAATTAAAAGGAGATAATATGTCAGCAAAAAGAATAATAATTGGAGATAGTGAAATAAGCGTACCTGATAAATTATTATCAATGGGAGTATTTCCAATAATTGTAATTGCAATAGTTGTATGGTTATTATTGGGCTTGTATTCAGTTGGCCCTGATGAAGTAGGCGTTGTTCAGCGATTTGGAAAATACGATCGTGTTGTAGGGTCAGGTTTAAATTATCATTTCCCTTATCCCATAGAGACAGTTAAAACTCCGAAGGTAACAGAAGTCAAAAGGATTGAAATAGGTTTTAGAACTGTTGGAAAAAATCAATATAGAACCATTGAGCAAGAGAGTTTAATGTTAACCGGTGATGAAAATATTGTAGATGCAGAGTTGATTGTTCAGTATAAAATAAAAGAACCTATAAATTACTTATTTAATTTTATTGGACCAGAATTAACTTTGCGCGAAGCTTCTGAAGCATCATTAAGAACTGTCATAGGAAGACATAATATTGATGAAGCTTTAACATCTGGAAAATTTATGATTCAAGAAGAAACAAAAGAATTACTACAGATAACACTGGATAAATATGAAACGGGAGTAATTGTGGTTGCAGTTCAATTACAAGATGTTAGTCCTCCAAAACAAGTTATAGATGCTTTCAAAGATGTTGCCTCCGCCAAAGAAGATAAGAATAGAATGATAAATGAAGCAGAGGGATATAGAAATGATATTATTCCAAAGGCTCGCGGAGAAGCGCAAGCGATGATTCGGGAAGCAGAAGGTTTTCGAGAATCAAGGATAAAAAGAGCGGAAGGAGATGTTGCCAAGTTTAAAGCTATCGTTAAAGAATATGTTAAGGCAAAAGATGTAACAAAGGAACGATTGTATTTAGAGGCAATGGAAGAAATACTTCCTGGTATAGATAAATATATAGTTCCAAATGGTGAAGGTGGAAATTTATTAAATCTTCTTAATCTTACTGGAACGAAAGGAGCAAAGTAATGAAAAATATATTTCTTATCTTGATTGTATTATTAGTTATTGGGGTATTTAGTACTGTATTTACAGTTGACGAGACAGAACAAGTAGTCATATTACAATTTGGACAGCCAGTAAGGATAATCAAGACGCCTGGATTAAATTTTAAATTACCAGCGCCAATACAAGTGGCTAGAAGATTTGATAATCGTTTGTTAGAATATGATGTCCCCCCTGAAGAAATCTTAAGTAAGGATAAAAAATCCTTAATAGTTGATAACTATGTTCGATGGAAAATTATTGATCCACTTTTATTCCTACAGACTGTACAGACTGAACCTATAGCAAAAACGCGCATTGATGACATAGTGTATTCTGAATTAAGAAGAGAATTAGGTACACATATTATGTCAGAAATAATAACTGAAAATAGAGAACTAATTATGGAGACTGTAACTACACAAAGTGCGATAGCAACAAAGCCATATGGAATAGAAGTTGTAGATGTACGATTAAAAAGAGTTGATTTACCTCAAAATAATGAAGAATCTATTTATAGAAGGATGCAGGCAGAAAGAATTCGGCAAGCAAACAAATTTAGATCTGAAGGTGAAGAAGAATCGCAGAAGATCAAGGCATCAACAGATAAAGATAAGACAATCATATTAGCTAATGCATATAAAGAGGCAGAAGAAATTAAAGGAGAAGGAGAAGCAATAGCAGTTGATATATATGCACGTGCTTTTTCAATAGATCCAGAGTTTTATGAGTTTTATAGATCACTAGAGGCTTATAAAAAAATAATTGATAAAAAAACAACTTTAGTTCTACCATCAAATTCAAATTTATTTGACACATTAAATAAATAGTGAATAATAATTTTTTACACATTAGAGATTATTCATCTGATGAATTATTGGAGATAATGAAACTAGCAAAAGATTTGAAACAAAAATTTCGAAATCGAGAAGATCATAAAATATTCAATAATAAATCTCTTGCTATGATATTTGCTAAACCTTCAGCAAGAACAAGAATATCATTTGAGACTGGATTTGAATGGCTAGGTGGCCATGCACTATTTCTTGGACCTAATGATATTGGAATTGGTAAAAGAGAAGCTATAAAAGATATTGGAAGATTATTAAGCCGATATAATGATTTAATTATGGCTAGATTGTTTGATCATAATCATATAATGGAGCTTGCGAGTAACGCAAGCATACCTGTTATAAATGGTTTAACAGATTATAACCATCCTTGCCAAATAATGTGTGATTTTTTTACTATTTGGGAGACTAGAGGGTCATTGGATGATTTGAAAATTAGTTATATTGGTGATGGTAACAATATTGTTAATTCATGGTTGCAGCTGACGCAAAAATTTCCAATTGATTTTGTTTGTGCATGTCCAGCTGGTTACGAGCCTGATAATAGTACTCTGGATGAGTCAATTGAGACCGGATTATCAAAAATTACTGTAACAAATGATCCTTTCGATTCAATTCAAAATTCAGATGTTATTTATACTGATGTTTGGGCATCTATGGGTCAAAAAGATGAAGCAGAGGTTAGAGAAAAGGTATTTAAACCCTTTCAAATAAATAGCTCTATTATGTCAGAAGCTGGAAAAAAAGCCTTTTTTATGCATTGTTTACCAGCAGAGAGAGGTAGAGAAGTAACAGATGAAGTAATGGAAGCTGAGTATTCAATTGTATTTGATCAGGCAGAAAATCGTCTACATATCCAGAATGCAATTATGGTTACACTACTTAACCAAAGCTCTGCTTAATTTTATTTACTATAGATTGTAAATCAATATTCATAATCAAATTTTTAATATCTTTTATAGTATTCTGGATATTAAAAACCCAGAATCCTGATGAAGGTTCTTTTATAACTGCAATATATAGTTCTCCATTAACTCTAGGGTCTTCAGGGTTATTTGTAACCACAATTTTTCTTAAAAGAATATTTTCACTTAAATTTGTGGAAAGTTCTAAAGCTCTAATTAAATCGTCTTTACTATTTGCCTTAATTCTTAATCTATCAAAAACTAAAAAATTCCGATTTGTCATTGACAAATCTTCTATTTCTGTATCAATTGGATAATCTTCAAAGATTATTATTAAATCTTCAATTGTTAACCAATTTTTATCAGCTTTTTGATCATTTGGATATAAGATATAATCATAAACATGTTTTGTACCACCGCAACATGATACGTCATCTTGGTAAAAAGATATTTCATTTCCATTGATAAATGAAATTGGATTAAGTGTATCAGTTTTTACCATTTCTAAATGTAATGTCATATTCACAACTTTTGCTTCTATTAATGAGCTATCTGGAATTTGATCAATAATAGTGTTAGCTGAATTTGCCATTGAATAAGATTCTTTTGATAATTTTAGAATATGATCTCTATAATTAATTGTTTGTGGGTATTCTTTAGAAAAAATCCAATATGCGAAGGCTGCCACAGCAATTGTAAATAATAACCATGTTAGCATTGAGCTTTGAATAGCTGGTTTTTTAATCTCAGAATCTTCTTTATTATTATTCTGTTTATTAATATCAGCACTGTAATCTTTACCATCTTTTTCCGATTGTATCTGAGGTATGTCCATACCTTCTTCATATTGAGTGATTCCAGGTTCGTTAAATAAATTAATTAATGGGAGCTTATCAATGGTTCCTATAATTGAAGTAAGAACATTTAAGTGAAGAACTGATAGGTTTTCAAAAGATACTTCGCCTCTAATATTTACTCTATCAAAGGGTTGAAGCATTGGGGAATCAGCGAGTTCTTCATTTCTTTCCCAGTATTTTCTTCTTCCTGCGCTAAGTTGATTAATATAAGCTATATCATAACCAAGCCAATCTGACTCACCATTTATATACAGATCTAACCGTTTTAACAAAGTATTTATTGATCGTTTACGACCTCTAATTGATTGAATATGAGGAACATTTTTAATAAATCGTATTTTTGCCCAACCAACTTCTTGTTTATATCGATAAAATAACTCATAAGATAAACCAGAAGATTTAACTAATATAATATCACCTTTTTCATGCGCGTTTAGTAAAGCTTCCGAGTTTGTCCCCATCCATGTAGGTTTAGCTCCTTGTTCAGCTATAGTTAGTTTTAAAGTTCCTACTACATTTGAGGGTATTAAGGTTTTTCGAACGTAATTTTTATCTAATTTATCAGATTTGACCCAGTACCCTAGGGTATTAAAATGAGAAGCTTTACCACCCCATCTATTTTCAGATATCCATTCAAGATACTGTCTTGTCTCTGGAGCAATTAAATCTTTATCCAGGGTAATAAATTCTTGATGTACAATCCAATCAGGAATTGTTAGTATAATTTCTTTCCCTACCATATCGATATGCATGGAAAGTTTGCTAAATTCAGTGCCCAGCATAGCTGTAAACTCTTCAGTGCCAGGTTTGAATTCAGAAAGAGGGGTTTTTAATGGAAGAGATCCAACCAGATCAATCGATTGTGATCCAGATAAAGTTTCCCATTGAGCATAATGGATATGATTTTCAGAAAGTATAAGACTTATCATAATTATATTAAGCTAATTAACCCTTTATTTCTGATAATAATACAATTTATTGAAATCATACAATATAATATATAATCACAAGGTTAGTAGGGGTAAGTACCCTGCATAGAAGTTAACGTTTAGTTTTAAATCTAGAGTTTTTTCTAGGAGATTCTTTTTTCGGGCTATTTAATTTAGAACTTGCTTTAGTTAAAATAGTACCTTTGTATTGAGCGCCTGCATTTATAATAATATTCTCAGATTTGATATCTCCAATCATTCGCCCTGATTTGGTAATGGTCACGATACCTTTTGAATCAACATTTCCAACTAAGATCCCACTTAAAACAAGATTTGAAGATTTTATATCTGCTTTTACAATCCCTGATTTTTCTATCGTCAAATCTTGAGATGTTTGTAGGCTCCCTTCCATTTGGCCAGAGATAATAATTTTTTCATCTCCAATTAACTTTCCATTAAAAGAAATATCTTTATGTAAGGTTGTTATATTTTCTTGAACTTTTTTGTTCATTTAACTACCATTATTAAATATCAATGTGCACACTACCTTTTATAGTTGCACCATCTTCAATAAGAATCCTTGATGTTGTTGTATTACCAGTTACAGAACAGTCCTCCATATAATGAACATTACCTGTTGAGAAAATATTCCCTTTTACTTCTCCTGAAATTTTAACATTATTTGCCTTGATATCAGCTTTAACAACTGCTCCTTTTTCAACAGATATTGTGCCACCTACTTCAATCTTACCATTGATTTTCCCTTCAATAACTAAACCGTCTTTTACTGATAATTCCCCATCAAGGAATAATGATTTTCCAATAGTTGTTTTTGGCATAATTATATATTACCTCTAAATATTTATACGTCTTTTGGTAATTCTACATTCATATTAATTGTACCTGAATAATCAGCACCATCTTCAATAATAATTTGATTAGTTTCAATTGGCCCTAAAACGCTTGCAGTTGATTTTATTAAGACTGCTTTTTCAGCACGGACTTTACCCTTTAGCTTTCCAGCTACTGTTAATTTAGAAGCTACAGTATCTGCGCCAACATTACCAATTTCTGTAATAGTCAGATTTCCTTTTACAGATAATTCGCCTTCTAATTGTCCATCTATAATTAGGTCTCCATCGCATGATAAAGTACCATTTACACGGATATCTCCCTCAATATTACTAATAGGGTCAGACATAGATTACTCCTGAAAATTTCCCTTTTTTACCTCGGTTATTGACAGTTTTTAATTATAAATAAGTATATGATCAAAAAACATCACTCAAAAATATTAACAATACGAAGGAAATACAAGTTATTGCCTATAATTTATACAAAATAGGAAATGAATGAAGTTGGAAGTTAGTTAGATTATTTTATATGTTAATTTTATACAATAAAATAAATATTAAAATGTACGAACCCAGCGGATAGCATAGGTTCTATATCCAACATCTGGAACACTTGGTTTTTGAATTATTATTTTAAAATTAGCAGTTTCTCCTGGGTTAAGTGAAGTATCGCTAATTACACCAGATTTATATGTTATCATGTTTCCATCTACAAATGCGGAATCAATAACAATCAGTTTAGTAGTAGGTGACCATAGTTTTGCTTCAGTTCGTACAAAATCAGCTCTTATTTCTCCGGAATTTATAACGGTTCCAATAATTTCTTCTCGATCTGGATAAACATTTACATTTGGTTCCCCCACCATTTCAACTTTTGGACCAGGAGGAAGCTCCTGTTGCACTGAAATAACTTTATCTTTTGTGATGGCTAAACGTCCAAGTGTTGTCTGAATAAATAATTCATCTGAATTCTCATCAATTATTTCACCCATAACTACAGTTCCATTTGTCAATTCTACTCTATGCTGCATATCAGGAACTTTAATTAAATTGATTATATCTTGATTTAAAGTAGGCATAGCCTGAAACTTTTGAAGTAGACCAACCATTGCTCTGAGTGAATCAATTTGGGTTTGCAATTGTTTTATATCTGTGTCATAATTAAAAAATGGTTTCCCCGTTGGGAGGAGAGATAATGTATCCTTATCATCTCGTAGATTTGGAATGGGAATTAGAACAGTATCAAGCATACTTGCATTAGTTGAATCAGCGACATTTTTTCCATTATCTGATATTTCCATCATATTATTATCTATTTTAGTAGTGTCTTGACCAATTACAAGATTAATAATAATTAAGATGAATATTTTTTTATGGTACAAGATATTGACTCTCTTTCATATGCGCTGATAAAGCTAATCGACGTAATTCTTCATGATAGGTATCTTGTTGCCCAAGTCGACCTATCATTTGAATTATGGATCCATGCAAAGTATAATTTTTTGCATTTCCTAATAAAGGCAAAAATCGGGGAATAACATTTGGATTATTTAACCCACCTAGACTTTCTATAGCTTTTTTTCTTAAATCAAGGGGCAAATCATCAGTTAATCCTATCTCTATAATGGCTTTAAATACTTGAGGATCGTCAAAATTGCCTAGTGCCTCTAGCAGTGTATTTAAAAGACTATAATACTCCCCTCTTCCAGCGTTATATGTATTTAATAAAGCTAGAACTAGATTCTCCTGCCTAACTCCTTTCATAGTCTTTAGTGCAAATTCTCGGACTTCAAGATTAGTTGCAGGATCATCTAATAATTCAGCAAACGCATTAGCAACATCGGCAGGATCTTTCTTACCAAGTATTTCAACCGCACGATTTCTGACTCCAATTTTTATACTAGTATTTTTTGCTATAGTAACTAAAATAGGAACAACTTCTTCCGTACCTATAGCTCCTAAAGTTTCAGCTAATAATAAATCTGTACGTTCTACATTAGCATGAGAAATTTCATATAAATCAAGCAAAGCTAAAACCTGATCCTCCACACGTATCTTATTCAAACTTCTAACTAAAGTCATATGCAAACTGTTTGTTTTTAATTCAATATTTTCCATACCCTGGATCATTGCTTCGGCTGCTTTTGGATTTTCTCTAAATTTTGCTAATAGCTTTATTGATTCTTCCATAAATGTAATATCCAGAGCAGCTCCACTTGCAACGGCTTGAGCTATAGCATTAAGGGCTGTGGGGTGTTGAGATTCTCCTAAAACTCGGCCAGCTTCTATTCTTGCTTCAAATGGTAGGCTACTATCATTATATATTGAAATTAATTCTTCTAACGCTTGAATTCGGCCGTCTTCATATGCAATTCTTAGCTTATCAATTAATTCAAAAGTTACCCCAGGTGCTTCCTTATCATCTCCTGGAAAAATTTTCTTTATCAATGAACAATTGCTAAAAATAAATAAAGTGAAGAGAATTATAGTCGTATGTTTAAGAGCGCGCATCTTCTTCCCATCTCAAAAGTGAGAGTTCATTACCATCAAAATAACCATAAGTAAAAAAGGTAAGCCAATCACCTAAAATAAGCAATTTTCCATTTTCTACTGATTTATCAATCGCCTGATGATAATGACCTAATATGAGATAATCAAATCCTTGACGAATCTTTTTATGAGCTAATGTAGTCATTTCATTAAGAACCCGTTCATTGTATTCTTTAGAATGATCATAATGTTTACCCTTTTTAGACATCCAATCACCAATTCGATAGCCTATGTTTGGATGAATCCATCTGTATGTCCAAGTAAATAATTTACTTTGAATTATATATTTCAAAAGTCGATAACCATGATCCCATGAAAGATATCCATCACCATGTGAAATGTAGAATTTTTTACCATTTAATTCCAGAGTAACATCATCGCGATATGTTTTTGTGGTTATTTGTTTTTCAATAAAATCCATTACCCAATAATCATGATTCCCCAGTATATAATGAATTTCAACACCTGTATTTTTTAATGTGTACAATTGGTTATATAGAGAAAAATATTTTTTAGGAATCACATCCTTATATTCAAAATAAAAGTCAAATAGATCTCCATTAATAAATAGTGTTCCTCCAGTGTTAGATATATGATTAAAAAAATTCTCCAGATTTTTGCTGATTTGAGGATAATTATCTGACGTTTCATCCATAAGATGAATATCTGAAATAAAATACAATGGCAAATTCATAGTATTTGAAACTAAACTTTATATTTCTGCATAGGCAATCAATTTCAATCGATGTTATTTTTAACTTTAGTTTATTAAATAGTGTCTAATTTTTGGATCTTGTAGATTAAATTATAGGATTATAATTATGATTAGGTTAATAACAATTATAGCTTTATTTGCTACAAACTTATTAGTTGCCCAGCCATTTGGGCAAAATAAGGTACAGTACCGCAATTTTGATTGGTCATTTATAACATCTCCTCATTTTGATATTTATTATTACGGAAATGCTACAGATTTGGCTCAATACACAGCAGAAAAAGGCGAAGAAGCTTACGAACAAATATCAAAACACCTTCGTTGGACACTTAGAAAACGTGTACCAATAATTATTTATCATTCTCATAATGATTTTCAACAAACAAATGTTGTGCTTCCTTATATGCAAGAAGGTATTGGAGGCGTAACGGAATTATTCAAAAATAGGGTAGTTATACCCTTTGAAGGTGACTATGACCAATTTCGACATGTAATTCATCATGAACTTGTTCATGCATTAATAAATGATATGATTTATGGTTCTGCACAAAATGTTTATTCAGGTAGAGTGAGATTGCGAGTCCCTTTATGGGCCAATGAAGGCCTAGCGGAATTTTTATCAATGAATTGGGATACTCAATCCGATATGATTTTAAGAGATTTGGCAGTGCATGAAGAAATGCCAACAGTTCAACAGTTGGAATCTTTTCTTGCTTATAAAGGAGGTCAATCTGTTTGGAGATTTATTGCTCAAAAATATGGTAGAGAAAAAATTGGAGAAATTTTTACATCTATGAAATTTACTCAAAATGCTGAAAAAGGATTTGATAAAGCTATTGGTATGGATTTTGAATCTTTAACCAAGCAATGGCATAAGTATTTGAAAAAAGAATATTGGCCAGATATTGATGGTAGAGATGAAATTGAGGATATATCGATAAGATTAACCGATCATAAAAAGAAGAACAATTATTATAATATTGCTCCTGCAATTTCTCCGGATGGAAGTAAAATAGCTATTCTTGAAGATAAATCTGGATTTGCAAATATTACTCTTATTGATGCGATTGATGGTAAAAATATTAAAAGATTAGTTAAAGGTAATCGATCAATGGATTTTGAGGAATTAAAATGGCTTCAACCCGGCATAGCATGGTCTCCAGATAATAAAAGAATTGTAATTGCTGCAAAAGCAGGTTCGGAAGATGCACTTTATTTGATTGATTCTGATAAGCCAAATAAAAAGGAAAAACTTACTTTTGATCTTGATGGTATTTTCTCTGCTTCATGGAGCCCAGATGGAAATCTGTTAGCATTTGTTGGTAATAAAGTTAGTTCAAGCGATATTTATCTTTATGATATGAATAATAGGACATTAAAAAATTTAACAAATGACATTTATTCAGATTCAGAGCCCACTTGGAGTTCAGATGGTAGTAAAATTGCTTATGTATCTAGTAGAGTTAAAGCTGATGATAATCAATTAAGAAAAAATGTATCGGTAACTGATATATCCTCCTTTCAATCTGATATATATTCTATTGATATATCAAATAATTCATTAGATAGGATTACTTTTTCTGATGCGAATGAAAATTACCCTATATGGGCAAATACAGATAATGTATTGTTTTATACATCTGATAATAATGGTATTTCTAATTTGTATAGACATAGTATGAATGATGGGAGCATTGAATCTTTAACCAACTTACTTACTGGCTTATTCCAAATAAGTCTTTCAAGGGATGATGAAGTGATGGTGTTTGCAGGATATTCTGATAACGGATGGGATGTCTTTCGTTTATCAAACCCACTACAGATGAAACAAATAGATGTGATACCAACACAGTTTAGTGAAAATATAGGTTTAGATGATAATGCTCTAGCAGATTTTAGACAAAATAAATCCAGAGGAATAAATATAAATCGCACATCTGAAAAGGATTATTCAAATTATATTTTTGCTGCAGAGTATGGGAATTATAATAATAATATTGAATATAATAAACCTGACTCTATGCAGTTTCAAGTATCAGATTCACTAATAACACCTGATGGCAATTATGTACCACAACCATACAAGACTAGATTAACAATGGATATGGTATTTGGCTATGCAAGTTATAATAGTTTTTTTGGTGCCCAAGGTATGACACAGTTTGCTTTTAGTGATGTGTTAGGAGATCATCAAATATCTCTTGGGACTGAATTAGTTATCAGTTTAGATAAAAGTGATTATTATTTTACATATGGATATTTAAAAAATCGTGCAGATTATTATTTCTCCCTTTTTCATCAAGCAGATGCTACTTCTGATTACTATGGTAATTTATACAGATTGCGTTTTTATGGGTTTCAGGGTTTAATGTCATATCCGATAAATAGATTTAATAGAGTTGATACAGGTCTGTCATATAATAAAATTGATTATCGCTTATTTCAACAGGACATGTTTTCATATGCTTATTATGAAAGCGCTAGAGAGGCTGCAGATGTTATGATGTTCACTGCAAGCTATATATTTGATAATACGGTTTATGGATATACTGGTCCAATTGATGGATTTCGTCAGAACACTACCTTAAGTATTAGCCCTGGAGCTGGTCAGAGCAAATTGAAATATCAAACAATTAAATTAGATTTTAGAAAATACTTTATGTTCAGCAGATATACTAGTTTAGCAAGCAGAGTTACATATGGTAAAAGTTTTGGTCCCAATCCTCAAAAATTTATTCTTGGCGGGATACAAAATTGGATTTGGGGAAATGGAGAGACGTTTGGAGAGAAAGATGAAAGTAGATTCCGAAGCCAACCTATTGATACAAGCAATACTTCAATGTTAATTGATGTATATCTATCAGATTTTATGTTTCCAATGAGAGGATATCGTTTCTGGGAAAGAACAGGGAGTAATAGTTTATTAATGAATTTTGAGTTTAGATTTCCCTTTTTATTCGCATTTGGAATTCCAAATAAATTTGTTTTCTCAAATTTTGGAAGTTATTTATTTCTTGACATTGGTGCAGCTTGGGATGATATCGAAGAATTTAATTCAATAAAATCTCTACGAAATAAATATGGTGATAATAGACTCCCGGACAATGCAAGTCCGATAATTGCTGGTGCTGGCATTGGTGTAAAAATTCCTTTAGGACCATTTTTATTTAGAGTAGATACTGCATGGGATGTTAATCCAAACGGGTATTCACGGCCTCAGTATTATGTTTCTATTGGGACCGATTGGTAAACGTACACTTTATATTTTAATCTACATTATTTGAGCATGTCAAAATCTAAAGTTAAAACAGTCTTTCTTTGTTCGTTATGCGGAGATCAATTTGCAAAATGGAATGGACAATGCCCATCATGTGATGAATGGGGTACTTTGAGTGAATATAAAGTAAATGTAAAATCTCGTTCAAAATCTAATGGACAAACAAAGAGCCCATCAAACTTAGTCGACGTATTAAAAGATGGAGTAGTTAAAAGTCAGAAAACAGGTATTCGTGAGGTAGATAGAGTACTAGGTGGAGGAGTATTACCAGGATCAATGATATTACTTGGAGGTAGTCCTGGTATTGGAAAATCAACACTGGCATTACAAATAATACCTGGATTAAAGTATAGTGTATTATACGTTTCAGCTGAAGAGAGCGAAGAGCAGCTTGCCTTAAGAGCAAAACGATTAAATTTACCTGCGAAAAATATAAAATTATCAACTGAGAATAATATCGAAGTAATTATAGATCAATTAACATTAACAAGCCCCAAATTATTGATTATTGATTCTATTCAAAATATTTATAGTGATAATGTTGATTCAATTGCTGGATCTCCAAGTCAAATAAGAGAATGTGGTCAACAATTATTAGCAATCGCAAAGCAAAATAAAGTTTCAGTTATAGTTATTGGTCATGTAACAAAAGAAGGAATTATTGCTGGTCCGAGAATGCTAGAACATATGGTTGATACGGTTCTGTATCTTGAGGGGGATTCTAGATTTGATCATCGTATTCTTCGTTCAAATAAAAATAGATTTGGAACTACTAATGAAGTGGGAATATTCCAAATGAATGAGCTTGGATTGGTTGAGGTTTCTAATCCTTCTCAATTTTTTCTTTCTGAAAGGACACTTGAAGTTCCTGGCTCTGCAATTTTTCCTGCACTAGAAGGAACACGCCCTCTGCTAGTAGAAGTGCAAGCATTAGTCTCTAATGCAAATTTTGGAACCCCACAAAGAAATTCTAATGGAATTGATTATAAGCGACTAGCAATGCTATTGGCAGTTCTAGAAAAAAGAATTGGCATGCCCATAGGAGCAAAAGATGTATTTATTAATCTTGTTGGCGGATTTCATATGAGTGATCCATCTACAGATCTTGCTGTCATTATAGCTGTAGCTTCAAGCGCAAAAGATTTTACTATCCCAAATAATACTGTATTGGCTGGAGAAGTAGGTTTATCTGGAGAGTTAAGATCGATTCCAAATTTGGATAAAAGAATTAAAGAATCGGAAGCTTTAGGATTTACAAATATCATTGCACCTAAATCAAATCTAAAACGTCTAAAAAATTTAGATTATAAAATAAAAGTTTTGGGTTTTCACAATGTCAAAGAAGTATTAAATCATTTATTTTAAACATTGAAATTTTCTATAACTTCATTTGATGATGATTCTTCTGCTCGAACGGGTTTAATTAAAACCGATCATTCTGAAATAGAGACTCCAGTATTTATGCCAATTGGAACAAATGGTGTTGTTAAAACAATATTACCAAATGAGCTTTATGAAATAAATACGAATATTATTTTAGGCAATACATACCATTTATTTTTACGACCAGGACATAAGTTAATTTCGCAAGCTGGAGGATTACACCAGTTTATGAATTGGAATAAATCAATATTAACTGATAGTGGAGGGTTTCAGGTTTATTCTTTAGCAAAATTAAATAATATTTCTAATGATGGTGTAAAATTTCAGTCACATATTGATGGTAGTACTCAATTTATTTCTCCAGAAATTTCTATGGAAATTCAACAATCATTAGGTTCAGATATTATAATGGCTTTTGATGTCTGTCCTGCCGGGGGAGAGGATAAAAATGTTATTAAAAATGCTGTAGAGAAGACTGCAAAATGGATCAATAGATGTAACGATTATTTGGATAATCACCAATCAATATTTAATTGGAATCAATGTTTGTTTCCTATAGTTCAAGGAGGAATTTATCCTGATTTAAGAAAAATAAGCGTTGATCAAATTTTACCCTTTAGTACATGTGGTGTAGCTATTGGTGGTCTTGCTGTTGGTGAAGAGAAAAATGCTATGTTTGATATATTATCCATGATGGATGAAATTTTACCAAAAGATCAGCCTAGATATCTTATGGGTGTTGGTAGACCAACCGATCTCGTACGTGCAATTGACTTGGGTATTGATATGTTTGATTGTGTGCTCCCAACACGAAATGGTCGAAATGGCCAACTATTTACTTCTGAAGGTGTAATTAATATAGAAAACGCACGTTACATCAATGATTTTAATTCAGTAGATAAAGAATGTAAATGCACTTTGTGTAAAAATTATACTAGATCATATTTACGTCATTTATTTAATATTAATGAAATGTTAGGTTTAAGATTGGCTTCTATTCATAACATCACATTTTATATGAAGCTTATGAAAAAGATTAGGGATAAAATAAATGAAAATAGATTCCATAATTGGTCGAAACAGTTTTTGTATCAACACTCAAATGACACGAGAATGTAATTATGCCAAATATGATTATTAGAGTAATTGATGCATATGTATATATAACTACCGATAATGGAATTTTATTTTTGTTATTGAAACGTGCTAAAACAAAGATGTATGAACATCTTTGGCAAGGTGTGGCCGGTAAAATTGAAAAAGGTGAGAAATCGTGGGAGACAGCTAAACGTGAGTTACTTGAAGAGACAGGACTAATACCCAAAAAAATGTTTATTGCAGATCATGTTAGTAAGTTTTATGAAGCAAAAGATGATAGGATTAATTTAGTTCCTGTGTTTGGTATTGAAGTAAATACAAAAGAAGTAGTATTGTCTGATGAACACTCAGAGTATAAATGGGTAACAATAAATGAAGCCTTAGATTTATTAGTTTGGACAGGTCAGAAACAGGCAATAAAAATTGTAAATGATATGATTTTATGTAATGATGACCGAATGCGGTGGTCAAAAATTAAAGTATAAGGAGAGTATATATGTTAAACGTGGGAGATAAAGCACCAGAATTTACACTATTAGATGGTGATGAAAATACTGTATCATTATCAGATTTTAAGGGGCAAAAGGTTGTCCTTTGGTTTTTTCCAAGAGCAAGTACACCGGGATGAACAAATGAAGGACAGGGATTCCGTGATGAATTCCAAAAATTTAAAGATAAAAATATTGCAGTTTTAGGTATGAGCGCTGATTCTACAAAAAAACAAAAGAATTTTTGTGAAAAACAGAGCTTTCCATTCCCTTTGCTAAGCGATGAGGCAACTAATGTTTTAAAAGCATATGATGCTTGGGGTTTAAAAAAAATGTATGGAAGGGAATATGAAGGGATTTATCGAATTACATATGTGATAGATGAGGATGGAAACATAATAAATTCCTATTCAAAAGTATCTGTGAAAACACATGCTTTGGATGTGTTACAAGATTTAGATTAATATATATTATTTTTATGGAACTAAGCGTTACGGGATAAGTTAAATAATATATAATCCTGTTTAATTAGACTAGGAGAGTAAAATGAAAACAATTACACTTATCAGTCTTTCTTCTATATTGCTATTTAGTTGTGCTTCTAATGTGCCAACTAATAGTAATGATCTAACCTTGGGAGCCGTTCAAAGCAAAATATATAAAGGTCAAAGTCAGTCCGCAGTAATGGATATTTTAGGCTCTCCTAATATTGTAACAAAAGATACAAAAGGAAGAGAAGTATGGACTTATGACCGTATCTCTTCAGATAAAAAGTCAGAAGCCGGAGGTTTTTGGTTCTTATTTGTTGGTAAAAGTAGTGCATCAAGCAGTTCTTCTTCAAAATCACTTACTGTGATAATTACATTTGATGACAAAAAGAATGTTTTGGATTTTACTTATCAAAGTTTGAAATATTAGATGTTTCATCATTTATTATACCCTTCTACTTTAAAGGGTAAAATACTGCATAGTTCATTAATTCTTTATTTATGTACATCATTAATTGGTTGTGCTACACCGCAACAACCAACCGTTAAACCTCCAACTGCAGTAGCTCGCGCCATGGAGACACGCAGTTTTTCTAAGGATATGAAAACTGTTTTGAAGGCATCTATCAATGCATTACAAGATATGGATTATACAATCGATGTTTTGAATTCAGATATTGGATTAATTACTGCAAGTAGAACTACAGAAAAAGGTCAGGCTCCATTATCTGCTGATAATTCTGCCAATAATAATCAACTTTCTGGTTTAGGGAAATTGCTACCTATTGTATTTATTGCGGGTGCAGCCATTATACTTTTTAATCTTATTTTTGGTGGTGATGATGATGATGATGATGGTGATAAACGCCGAGATAGAGATGGCCCTACTATTCATTTAGACTCAGGAGGAAGCAATAGTGATTCAGGTCCAGTTGGTCCTCGTATTTTACGATATAAGGTGACAATCAACCTTAATGATCTTAATGCTGATAAAAC
>CEVM01127807.1_pt1 | contig 28291 bp, 31 predicted proteins | sample 531481 | NCBI WGS metagenome assembly CEVM01 (sample SAMEA2623649, study PRJEB7988) | marine metagenome | biome: marine biome (ENVO:00000447); feature: mesopelagic zone (ENVO:00000213) & marine oxygen minimum zone (ENVO:01000065); material: "saline water (ENVO:00002010), including plankton...
TGCTTTCCTGGTTGTTTGAAAGAGGTATTCAGCATAATATCCAACAGCAGCAAACAAAAGGCGATCATCATGCCGCGCATACTTATTAGAAAGAGTAGCGCCACTCCAAACATAATTCCTATACGGTGGTTCTTTACAACAGAATTTACCAACCATAGAAAGACAAATACTAAAGGAATGTCTGGGGTTACAAGCGTTAGTTGACTTGAAAGTGTAGGATCTAAAAGCACCAAAAAACAGACGACACTTGTCCATGGCGGCGCCACAAACTGCTGCGCGAGCTTCCGTAATTGATAGACGATTCCTATTCCAAAAGGCAACATTAACAAATGCCCTACCCACAACGATTTTCCGAAGACACTCCATAGCAACCCCAACACCCAACCAAACGTTGGAATATGACCGCTATCCAAGTGTTCCGGCAGCAAAATAGACTCGAAATTGTCGTTATAAAAGAAGTGGGCATGTTTAGAAGCGAGTTGTACCGTATCCCAAAAGAAAAAATGCGACACGCTACTTACTACCAACACGGCAACATAGCCATAGGAAAGCCAGGTAAAGACAAGAGAAATTTTGGAGCTATTGAGACGCATCGTTCTCAAAGATAGCATACTTTATGCGAAGGGTTTTTGATAAAAAATACCGAAAAGAAGTGTACAGCACTCCGAGTCCGTATACCGTACTACGCTTAAGATTGATAGAAGAAGCCTCTTCAAAATATTTAGTCGGACACGTAATTTCGGCAATGGCATAGCCTTTATGGCAGATCTGCGCCAACATTTGATTGTCAAAAACAAAATCATCCGAATTTTTTTCAAGAGCGATCGCACGCAAGACTTCCGAAGAAAAAGCGCGATACCCCGTGTGGTATTCAGAAAGTTTTTGATTCATCAATACATTCTGCGTAAACGTCAAAAACCGATTGGCAATATACTTGTAGATGGGCATACCGCCTTGCAAAGCTCCCTTTCCCAGAATACGCGAACCCAAGACCACCGGATAGACGTCATTGGCAATCAAATAGCACATAGAGTGGATCAATTTGGGGGTGTACTGGTAATCAGGGTGTAACATTACGACAATATCGGCTCCAATTTCAAGTGCCTTGTCATAACAAGATTTTTGATTTCCACCATACCCTTTATTGGATTCGTGCTTGATCACATGAGATACACCGATCTTCTGCGCTAGTTCGTAGGTGTTATCTGTACTAAAATCATCTACCAAAATCACCTCATCCACGATATCGAAAGGAATTTCGTTATAGGTTTGTTCTAAAGTTCGTTCTGCATTATAGGCAGGGAGAACAACCGCTACTTTTTTGGTATTGATCATGGTATTGCTCGTTGCGGAACAAAAATAGCATTGTTTATAAATTCCGCAGGGAAATATCTAAAAATCTTCGAAAGGGCTGCGTTACACGTTAAAGCGAAAGTGCATCACGTCGCCATCCTTGACAATGTATTCTTTTCCTTCAACGCCTAACTTTCCGGCTTCACGAACTTTGGCTTCACTTCCGTAGGTCACGTAGTCGTCATATTTGATCACTTCGGCACGAATAAAGCCTTTTTCAAAATCGGTATGAATCACACCGGCAGCCTGCGGTGCCGTAGCTCCCACGGGGATAGTCCAAGCGCGGACTTCTTTTTCACCGGCAGTAAAATAAGTTTGTAGATCCAGTAATTGGTAGGCGCCTCGGATCAACTTTGAAGCACCAGGCTCTTCGAGTCCGAGATCCTCCAAGAATAACTGTCGTTCTTCGAAGGTGTCCAGCTCGGTGATATCTGCTTCTGTACCCACTGCAAGTACCAATACTTCAGCTTGTTCATCGGCCACCGCTGCCCTTACTTTTTCGACGTATTCATTTCCGTTTGCAGCCGAACCTTCGTCCACATTACAAACATAGAGTACCGGTTTTGAGGTAATGAACTGAATGGGTTTTACATAGGCCTCACGTTGCTCTTCCGAAACTGAGATAGCACGAACTGAAATTCCCGACTCCAAGCCTTTTTTGACCATCTCGAGCACTTCGAGTTCTTTCTTTGCCTCTTTATCACCCGTTCGAGCGGCGCGAAATACTTTATCGATTCGTTTTTCAACCGTTTCCAGGTCTTTTAACTGAAGTTCAATATCGATGGTTTCCTTATCGCGAATGGGATCTACACTTCCGTCAACGTGGACTACGTTGTCATTGTCAAAACAACGAAGCACATGCAGGATGGCATCCGTTTCCCGAATGTTCCCGAGGAATTGATTGCCTAACCCCTCCCCTTTGCTAGCGCCTTTAACGAGACCTGCAATATCCACGATCTCAACGGTCGCTGGAACCACGCGCTCCGGATTCACCAAAGATTCTAATTTTTCAAGGCGTGGATCGGGTACATTTACCACGCCGATATTCGGTTCAATCGTACAAAAAGGAAAATTGGCACTCTGAGCTTTTGCGTTCGAGAGACAATTAAACAAGGTGGATTTTCCAACATTCGGTAGGCCTACGATTCCAGCTTTCATAAGGTGTTTTTTAGCGGGTGCAAATATACGGTTTCGATTTATAATTTATAGGAAAAAAGAACGATCAATACTAACACAGCCGTCTTTTTTGTATCTTTCGCGACATAAACTTTAATATCACAGAATTTATGAAAAAGATAGGAACTGTTGCCGTGCTATTGCTCTTTGGAGGATTCATGGCGCAAGCGCAAGAAGTAGAGACCAAGCAGGCAGTAAAAGAATCTATTGATACCGAAACAAAGGTTGAAAAGGTAGTTGAAGTTGAAGAGGAAGAGGACGATGTATTGTTGAAGAAACTTACCCCTGAACAACAAAAAGCCGCTGCCAAGCTTAATTCTAATGAGGGTAGACAGAAAATGCTCGCCAAGAAAAATAAGCAAAAGGTGAAGCGTAAAGTGGTGAAGCGAGAAAAACTTTCTAAAGAAGAAGAGATGGAGCGACGTAAACTTATGAAAGAAGGAAAGTTAAAGACAGATGCTGATATCAAAGCAGAAAAACAACAAAAGAAGAAGAAAGATTCTAAAGACGATCAATAAATCCTAAAGCTCCCAACCGGGAGCTTTTTTTATGGCAATAATGTTTTCATGAGCTCTTGATATCGTGGATGCTTCCGAACGCGCATATGCCCTACTTCGGGCAAACGGTAAAAACTTCCCAATTCATTAGGGATTTTCTCAAAAAGACGTTCTCCACTGCTAATAGGCACAATGGGATCTTCAGTTCCGTGAAAGATCGTTACCGGGCAGCCCATCTGTTCCATAAAAGCATAGGTAGGCATATAAAAAGAGAGCAAACTTCCCACGGGAACAATCGGGAATCTTCGCTGTGCGACATCTTTAATACTATAAAACGGTGCTTCTAGAATAAGTTGTTTGGGGTGATTCCTACTGGCTACAAATGTGGCGAATGTAGTCCCCAGCGATCTGCCATAGACCGTGATCTGATCTTCCGGAAAATGCTTCTTTGCTTCGTTGTAAATTTTTTGGGCGTCTAAGTAGAAGTCGGTTTCATCAATACTTCCCGTACTTTTTCCGTAGGAACGGTAATCATACACCATGACATCGTATCCGTAGGCTATATAATCTTGCATCACACGCCCCCATCGTGACAGGTCACCGGCGTTTCCGTGGTAATACACCAAGATTCCTTTGGGATTTTCTGTTTTGAAATGAAGAGCATTGATCACCGCACCTTCTTCGGCTTGAAGAAACAACTCATCAAATTCCGTTGAAAAACGATATTGGAAATCTTCCGGTAAGCGATCGGGTAGAAATAACATCTTTTCTTGAGACACATATAAAAATGCGACCAAGAGAATATAAAAACACAACAGGCCAATAAGCGTTCTTCTTAAATACTTCATGTAGGGTCTGAAATCGATTTTTTAGGGTGACTGGTAGTATTCAAATCGATATCTGCTTTTTTATAATGAATGATATCATTGAGAATATGATGATACGATTCAAAAGTATTCAAATTTTTATGTCCGCCTCCCACTACAGGCCATAAACGTGTCGCCTTAGGTCGAATTTTAGACAGTTTAACACTACTCTTAAAAGGTATAAGTCCGTCTTGCGTCCCGTGGATAATATGAATGGGACAACTCACTTCCTTGATCCATTTATAGGTTGGCATCGGAAATTTAATGATGAGCGACAACGGCATAAAAGGAATATAGCGCGTCGCCACTTGGGTTAGGCTATAATAAGGCGCATCTAGAATAAGCATTTTAGGATGATTCATGGAGGCTAGCTTGGTCGCAAAACCGGACCCCAAGGAACGCCCGTATAGAATTATATAAGATTGCGAAACGCGTTCTCTAATTTTATTATACACATACTGAAGATCAGCTGCAATATTTTGCTGTGTGCGCCTTCCGGTGCTCTTTCCGAAGCCACGATAATCTACCATGATCACATCGTACTGATGGCGTGTAAAATCGACAGCAAACTTCCCCCAACCACGAATGCTTTTAGAGTTTCCCTTCAGATAGAGCACCACCCCTTTAGGGTTTTCCGTCTTAAAATGGAGTCCGTTGATCGTCGCACCATCTTTTGTGGTCAAATTGTACTCGTCCACAACTTGATTTTCATAGATAAATTGATAGGAAGGTGGTAGTTTTTCGGGCTTAAAAAAGAAATAATCTTGCAAATAATACAGCAGGATACTTACGATTACGTAGATCACCAACACCCAAAGTACGATATGCAAAAAAACGATCATGTAACGAAGGTACTAAAAAAGACAAGTTGCCGAAGGAATGAATAGCGCTTAGTTTTCAGAAGAAAAAGCAATGAATCGATCAATTTTAAGGGTTTTTATCATAAATAGTGTTAAACAACAAAAAGTTTAGCAGAGTATTATTAGGGCCTTATCGGTTTTTAACAGCATCACGAAGTACATTTGTTCTAGTAATAATCGAAAAACCTAAAACCGAGAATTATGAAAAAGATATTGATTGTTTTTGCACTGGCTGCCTTTACAGGAGTATACGCGCAAGAAACGAATAAAAACGAAAATAAGACCACAGTAACAACGCAAACAAAAACACGTGTTACTGACAACAGTGGTGTAAATGTAACCACTAAAGAAACTAAAAAAACCGCAACGCAGGAATTAGCGTTACGCGGATTTGACGGAACGCATAATTTCAACACTATTATGACGCCTACGAATGTGAATACGGACGTAGATTATAATTATGATGGTGCTACGTACCGTTTTCAACCAGCCGATACCGGATATACTATCATGACCGGTGAAAATGGAGAAACTACATATGCTCGTATTCGTCCATCCTCACAACGCGGATACTATATCGTAACTCAAGAAGGAAATAATTCTTTCGGATACTTTAACAGTGATGGTGATTTTGTAGTGGAAAGCTACGATCCCGATAACGACGGAGTAATGAACTACGTTTATAAGATTGAGTATGACGATCTGAAGATGAAAAAGGAGAAAATGAAAAAGGATAAAATGGAGAAATAATCTCTTTTATCTGAAACAAAAAAAGCGAGACCAATGGTCTCGCTTTTTTTATGGATTCAATATTTATTCGTGATGCATAAAAGCTTGCTTTTGAAGTAGTGTCTCTTCACTCTCTACATGATCATCATCAGGAACACAACAATCTACCGGACATACTGCCGCACATTGTGGCTCTTCATGAAACCCTTTGCATTCGGTGCACTTATCAGGAACAATATAATAGATCTCGTCACTAACCGGCTCTTGCGCCTCATTGGCATCTGCCGCCTTTCCATTCGGTAAGACGATATTTCCATTTAAGTCGGTACCATCAGCATAACGCCAATCATCTGCTCCTTCATAAATTGCGGTATTCGGACACTCAGGTTCACAGGCACCACAATTAATACATTCATCTGTTATTACAATAGCCATAGCATTTCTTTTTCTAACTTTGCGCAAATTTAATGCCTAGAAAGGGCAACTCCAAACGATATGTCATTAGAACAGCGAATTACTGCATTTAGTACCCTAGGAAGGTTTTTAAGTCAGTTTTCTTCGGAAACACCACAAAAAATAGACGATCTTCCGAAAAACAACCTATTCTTTGACGGGATGTCTGAAGCATTACTTCGCGCACAGCAACAGAACGCTTGGTTTACCCTCCCTCATCTCCGATTAACCCTCCAGCATTGGTCGGATGCACTTTCTGAAGAGAATCTTAAAAAATGGCTCGCTTCGTATGAAATACATTCACCGGAAAACCAGAAGACCATTGGCATTGTTATGGCCGGAAATATTCCCTTAGTGGGGTTTCACGACCTACTTTGCGTTGTGCTTTGTGGTCACAAGGTGCAGGCCAAACTTTCTTCCAACGATACGGTGTTACTACCTTTTCTTGCTTCGTATCTAGAAGCCATTGCGCCACAACTGAAAGGCTGCATTCAGTTTACAGAAGATCGTTTAGAAGATTTTGATGCTGTGATCGCCACGGGCAGCAATAACACGGCGCGGTATTTCGAGCAGTACTTCGGAAAATACCCAAATATCATTCGGAAGAATAGAAACGGAGTTGCTGTACTCACCGGAACGGAAACCCACGAAGAATTATTAGGGCTTTCCGAAGACATTTTCAGGTATTTTGGTTTGGGATGTCGCAATGTTTCAAAACTATATGTTCCAAAGGGATATTCCTTTGATGCCTTTTTCAATGCCATGTACGAACAACGCGACGTCATCAATCATCACAAATACATTAATAACTACGATTATAACAAAGCGGTGTATCTTATGGGCGAACTCTCATTACTAGACAACGAGTTCATGCTATTGAAAAAAGATTCCGCTATGGCCTCCCCTATTTCGGTGGTTTTTTATGAATATTATGAGGACCTCGCTTCGGCGGAAGCGATACTTAAGGAACAAGAAGAAAATATTCAAGTGTTGGTAGGTAATTCGGTGCCCTTCGAAACAGTTCCGCTAGGAAAAGCACAAGAACCCAACCTTTGGGATTACGCAGATGGTGTAGATACCGTAAATTTCTTACTGAATCTCTCTTAAAATTTACGGGTTTCACAAATAAACAGGCCTGCTTTTGAACATTTTCAAAACACAGGTCATTGTTGACATTGTCTTAATAATTTATTGATTTTTTAATCTTTACCTTTTTCAGAATTGCAATCTTTGTAGTTCCTAAGAAAGTAACCATGAAAAAACATAATTTTAGTGCCGGTCCTTGTATTTTACCCGCCGAGGTATTTCAAAAAGCAGCCGATGCCGTTCTCAATTTTCAAGGAATCGATCTGTCGATCTTGGAAATTTCTCACCGTAGTGCCGAGTTTGTCGCGGTCATGGAAGAAGCACAACACTTGGCATTGTCCCTTTTAGGGCTCTCTGACAAAGGATACAAAGCACTGTTTCTTCAGGGAGGTGCCAGCACGCAATTCTTAATGGCAGCGTACAACCTGCTTGAGAACAAAGCGGGCTACATTAACACCGGAACTTGGTCTACCAAGGCGATCAAAGAGGCTAAATTATTTGGCGAGGTCGTTGAAATTGCATCTTCAAAAGATCAGAACTTCAATTATATTCCCAAAGATTTCAGCGTACCTTCAGGCTTAGATTACGTACACTGTACCAGTAACAATACCATCTTCGGAACACAACTAAAAGAATTTCCTACTTCCGAAGCACCGCTCGTCTGCGATATGAGTAGTGATATTTTTTCTCGTGCCTTGGACTTTTCGAAATTCGGACTCATCTATGCCGGCGCTCAAAAAAATATGGGACCTGCCGGGGCTACCTTAGTAATTATAAAAGAATCTATCTTAGGGAAGGTAAGTCGAAGTATTCCTTCTATGTTAGACTATTCGGTACATACCGGCAAAGAGAGCATGTTCAACACGCCACCAGTATTTTCAGTCTACGTTTCACTCCTTACGCTTCAATGGTTGCAAAACAAAGGAGGAATTTCAGCCATTGAAAAAGCAAATACTGAGAAAGCCGAGCTTATCTATTCAGAAATTGATCGAAATCCGCTTTTTACCGGATTTGTTGCCAATAAAGAAGACCGATCAAACATGAATGCAACCTTCACCTTAACGGATGCTTCGCTGCAATCAACCTTTGATGGTCTTTGGAAAGAGGCCGGTATCAACGGACTCAACGGGCATCGAAGTGTCGGTGGTTATCGCGCTTCCATGTACAATGCGCTTCCAAAGGAAAGTGTACAAGTATTGGTGGAGGCTATGCAACAATTAGAAAAACAAGCATAAAAATAAATTATGAAAGTACTTGCTAACGACGGAATCTCTCAAAGTGGAATTGACGCTTTAGAACAAGCTGGCTTTGAGGTATTAACCGTAAAAGTCGCTCAAGAACAACTACAATCCTATATCAACGAGAACAACGTAACCGTACTCTTGGTGCGAAGCGCAACTCAAGTTCGGAAAGATCTTATTGACAATTGTCCCTCGCTAAAGGTTATTGGTCGTGGCGGTGTAGGCATGGATAATATCGATGTACAATACGCTCGCGATAAAGGGCTAAAAGTGATCAATACGCCTGCGGCTTCGTCGGCCTCAGTGGCAGAATTGGTGTTTGCGCATTTGTTTGGAGGCGTTCGCTATTTATACGATGCCAACCGAAATATGCCGTTAGAAGGTGAAAGCAGTTTCAAACAACTAAAGAAAAATTACGCAGCGGGAAGAGAGCTTCGCGGAAAGACATTAGGAATTATCGGACTTGGGCGTATTGGACAAGAAGTAGCGAAGATTGCCATAGGCTGTGGAATGAAGGTTATCGCTGCCGATAATTATGTGGAAGAAGCGACCGTTACCCTAGATTTTTTTGATGGACAGACAGCCGAATTTAAGCTGAAAGCACAAGACATGAGTTCCGTATTAAAGGAAAGTGATTTTGTTACGCTACACGTGCCGGCGCAGAAGGAATATGTCATTGGAAAAAAAGAACTGAAGCAAATGAAAAACACAGCGGGCTTAATCAATGCCGCTCGTGGTGGTGTGGTTGATGAAGTGGCGCTTATTGATGCATTAGAGTCGGGAACCCTTGCTTTTGCTGCGCTAGATGTATTTGAAAACGAACCTACTCCAGCGATCAAGGTCTTAATGAACGGCAAGCTGTCTTTGAGTCCGCATATCGGTGCCGCTACCCTAGAAGCGCAAGACCGCATAGGAACAGAACTGGCAGAACAAATTATTTCAATTTTAAAATAATTGACGTAACTTTCCATAGAAGAACCTAAAAAACAACACATTATGGCTGGAATATTAGATTTATTAACGGGTGACACGGGGCAAAAGATCCTTCAAGGGGTAAGTCGTGAAACCAATCAACCGGAAGACAAAACCGCTTCTGTGGTGACTATGGCATTACCATTACTTATGGGAGCCATGAAACGGAATGCACAAACCCCACAAGGAGCCGCAGGTCTTATGGGCGCTCTTAACAATAAACACGACGGAAGTATTTTAGATAATCTAGGCGGCCTCTTTGATGGGGGTGTTAATGATGATATTAAAGTAGATGGCTTGGGAATTTTAGGGCACGTATTAGGAGGATCTCAAGACAATGTGGTTGGGGCCATTTCTAAAAAATCGGGCTTAGATTCTAACTCGGTAATGAACATCTTACAAGTCTTAGCGCCAATCGCTCTAGGCTATCTAGGAAAACAGAAGCGCCAGCAAAATGTTGCTTCAGACAGTGGTATAGAGAGCTTACTTGGCGGTATGTTAGGGGGCGGAAAAAAACAGCAACGCAAACAGCAATCTCTTATAGAATCGCTTCTAGATGGAGATAATGACGGTAGTGTGGTAGACGATATTGCCGGAATGGTGTTGAGCGGTAATAAGAAAAAAGGCGGCCTTGGCGGTATGTTGGGTGGTCTCTTCGGAAACTAAAAAAAACCGTATCTCAATATACAACGCTCCAAATTTGGAGCGTTTTTTGTTAAGAATCGTTAAAAGAATGTCTTCCCATAACCGTTTTTGTATTTTTGACAGTTGATGCTATGAAATATATTGTACCCATACTCTTATTGATTATTGCTGTTGCCAGTTGCGACAGTACAAAGTCTACCATGAGCGATAATGGCAATGAGGTAGCGCAAGAGGGCGATACCGTTCGCATTGCGAACGACAGTTTAGAATACGAAATTATAATCATTGAACCCGGCTTCAACAGTTGGCTTGTAACTCAGTTTCCGGAAGATTACTACGGAATTGCTTTTCTGGAGAATAAGAACATTTTTTATGTGAATGAATACAATCGGCGTGTGTTGAACGGGCAGTATTCTAAAGAGCTCTACCCACAATTGATCAATTATGAAGCCAATGTTCGCTACGGAAAAGAAGTGAATTATCTCTTGTATAATTACTTTCAATATTTCGAAAAAAAATACAATCAAAGACTGCGTTGAAAAAGCTAAAGGAACGTTGGAATATTACTTCGAATTGGCAACTAACAGTAATCTTGATTGTTTTTGCCATTACCGGAAGCACGTCGGCTAAATTTGCAGCACCGCTCACGGAAATAGTGGGTATAGAAAGAGAAATGGGTGCTTGGATCTACTGGCCGGTACGGATCTTGATCATCTTTCCAATTTATCAAGTGCTCTTGGTTTTTTTTGGATGGCTTTTTGGTGAATACACATTTTTTTGGAACTTTGAAAAAAAGATGCTGCGCAGCATGAAACTTGGATTTTTAATACCTAAATGAATCGACTAACCTACATAAGTATTCATGTTATCCTTCCTGCGTTTCTCGCGGCAGCACTGCTGTTTCCTACGTCGATTCAGTTTTCACACCTGTTTGCCGACCATGAGCATAAAGAATGTGGTGACGTAAGCACCCACTTGCACGAACAAAAAGTCCATTGCGATATTGATCTCTTTCATTTTTCGCAATTTTATGACGGACTCGCAGCTACCTTCAACTCATTGACACCTGCGACGCACGTCACAAATTATTTTCAGTATACACTTCAACATGACCTTGAAAATACGCATAGCATTTATTTGCGGGGTCCTCCGGAGGTTGTTATCTAACGATATAACAATTTTATAACCTCCAAAGCCAATTCAATGCGCTTTATATGTATGCTTTCCCTGATGCTTTCAGGGTATTGGGCCATGGCTCAAACTTGTGATTACACCTTAAACGGAACCGTTATTGACCTTCACGACGGGTCTCCCCTATCGGGAGCCACCGTGATTGTGGCCGGTACCGAAGAGGCTGTGCTTACTGATCTTGACGGAACGTTTTCATTTGAAACGCTATGTGAAGAAACATATTCACTTCAAATTTCACATCCGGAATGTGCTACCAGAGGGTTTTCAGTGCGAATGACTGGCAACACAGAACGTACGTTTCGTTTAGAGCATCATTTGGAATCGCTTGATGAAGTGATGGTTACCGCGCGTGTATATCGAACCAAAGTAGAGACCTTGGCTGAAAATACGATCGAGCTGGAAACCATTGAAGGTCAAAGTAATGCTTCTCTTGGAGATGTATTAAATACGTTGAGTGGTGTATCCACCTTAACCACAGGGAATGCTGTTGTAAAGCCGGTCATTAATGGCTTACATAGCAGCCGAGTCACGATCATCAACAACGGCGTTCGCATGGAGGACCAAGAATGGGGTGCCGAGCATGCGCCGAATATTGACGTGAATACCGCAAACAGCATCAGCGTTCTTAAAGGGGCTTCTGCATTGCAGTACAGCGGAGATGCTATTGGCGGAATTGTTATTTCAGAACCCAAGGCGATGCCCATCAAAGATTCGCTCTTCGGAAAAACCATTGCAAGCTTTTCCAGTAACGGAAGAGGCGGAAGTCTCACCTCTCAACTTACCAAATCGAGTGGAGACGGTTGGTTCGCTTCGCTTCAAGGGTCGTTGAAACGGTATGGCGATTTTGAAGCACCCGATTATGTGTTGAGCAATACAGGATTGTCTGAACAAGCCGTTTCATTTCGTGGAGGGTTGAACAAGATAAGTTACGGTTTGGAAGGGTATTACTCTTTCTTTGCTAGTAAATTAGGAATCTTACGTGCTTCACATTTAGGTGGTGCATCCGATCAGGTTACGGCCATCGAAAGTGACGTACCACAGATCATCGAACCGTTCACCTATGAAATTGATCGGCCTAGACAAGAGGTGACACATCATACCGCGCGTTTGTCTGGTTTTAAACAATTGGAAGGCTTCGGAAAGATTGACGCACAGTATAATTTTCAATACAATCAACGATTTGAATTTGACATCCGCAGAGGTGATGATGCCAATAAACCTTCCGTAGATCTTCAACTCACCACACATAGAGCAGATGTGAACATGCTTTGGAATGAGCCGCAAGACATGTCAGTCAAGGCAGGGATTACGGGAATGTGGCAAAATAATTTTGCGGATCCAAATACGGGCGTGCGCCGTTTAATTCCTGACTATGATGAATATAATCTGGGAGTGTATGCCATTGGAGAGTATGAAGCGAGTACGCAATGGACGTTCGAATTAGGAGGCAGATTTGACTATACCTTTATGGATGTCGATAAATTCTACCGCACCTCATTTTGGGAAGCAAGAGGCTACGATGAAGAGTTTCCGGACTTGGTTGTGGGCGAATTTGGAAACCAAATTCTCACAAATCCGCAGTTGACCTTCAACAATGTTTCGGCTACCGCCGGAGCTGCCTATCGCATCGGAAACGGAATGAGCTTGTTAGCCAACTATGCGTTTGCATCGCGAGCACCAAATCCTTCAGAATTGTTTAGCGAAGGACTGCATCATTCGGCTTCTCGTATTGAGCTGGGAGACTTGAGATTTAATTCAGAACAAGCACAAAAGATTACACTAACGTTCCAACGTACTGCAGGTAGGCTTACTTTTTCTGTAAACCCGTACGCGAATTTTATCGAAGATTTTATTCTTATCGAACCTACCGGAATTCAGCAAACCCTTCGTGGAAACTTTCAAGTATGGGAATATCGGCAAACGGCGGCGAGATTGTTAGGATTGGACTTAGATGCACAAGTAGCGGTTTCCAATTGGCTTGACTATCAATTTCAATTCTCATTAGTGAAAGGAACCGATACCGATCTTGATCGGCCGCTTATCAATATGCCTCCCGCTCGCTTGAGAAACGGATTGTCTGGTTCTTTTCTGAAGAATAATAAGCTAAGATTAGGGCTTCAGAGCGAATATGTATTTCGCCAAAATGAATTCCCCAATAATAACTTTGAAGTGTTTTTACCGGAACAAGAAAGCAATGTTCTGGTGGATATCAGCACGCCTCCCGACGCCTATCATTTGATCCATTTTAACGGAAGCTATGCGTTTTCGATGGGTGCGGGAACTACCGGCGAGGTAGGTTTGGACGTGACTAATTTATTCAACACAGAATACCGTGACTATTTAAATCGGCTTCGATATTACGCCGATGATCAAGGAAGGAATGTGCTTCTTTCCTTAAAAATCAATTATTAATTTAAACATTAGACAACTATGAAACTTTTCAAATATGCATGTATTTTTTCCATCGTGATACTAGGCTTTACAAGCTGCAGTAATAACGATGATGATGCCACTCCACAAGTGGTTAATGAAGAAGAAATTATTACAACCTTAAATGTGAGTCTGACGGCAGAAGGTAGCTTTGTGATGCTTACCTCTAGAGATTTAGATGGTGATGGTCCCAATCCACCGGAAGTAACCGTTTCCGGAAACCTACTTGCCAACACTACCTATGTAGGAATTCTTGAAGTACTTAATGAAACTGAAGATCCTGCAGAGGACATTACGCTAGAGGTTCTGGAAGAAGACGAAGAGCACCAGTTCTTCCATTTAGTCGGAGGCGGCCTAAACGCAACAACATCCTATGGCGACTTTGACGATAATGGAAATCCATTAGGAGTGAATTTCGCACTAGATACAGGAGATGCCAGTTCAGGCACGCTAACGATCGTCTTACGACACGAACCCAATAAGCCCAATGACGGAACCTTGGAAGATGCCGGAGGTGAAACCGACATTCGTGCTGACTTCAATATTACTATTGAATAAGTTGGATGGGTATAAAAAAAGCCGCTCAAATGAGCGGCTTTTTTTATTCATAATATCGTTTAATCGTTTACCTCTACTTCGATGGTCTGCGGAACCGGTTGTTCCTTTCGGTTCCATACAAACGTATACAACCACATCAGTGTAAATGTTGGGATAATGTCTGAAACGGGTAAGATCTCCTCTATAAACACAAGAATAGAAGCTATTTTTCCCTTCTCGCCCTTGTACATTTTCTGCATTTCGCGTGCTGCAAAAGGCGCCCAGATGAGATCTAAAAACGGACCGATAACCGGAATACCCATCGTTACCATACCGATGGCATCGTACAGTAATCCGCGACCTAATAATTTATATTTAGTATGTGTCATGTTGCAAAGATTTAGTTACATGATATACAACGCAATAAACTTGCCAAAAATTATGATAGATTACTGCTGATCAGTTTTAAAAATTCATTTCGCGTTTCCTGCTTTTCAAATTGTCCTCTAAATCCAGAAGTAGTTGTCACACTATTTTGCTTCTGTACCCCTCGCATCATCATACACATATGAGCAGCTTCTATGACCACGGCCACTCCCTGCGGCTTCAGCGTATCATTGATACATTCCAAAATATCGTGGGTTAAACGCTCCTGTACTTGGAGTCGGCGTGCAAACACATCCACTACCCTGGGCAACTTGCTTAAGCCCACAATGTGCCCGTCGGGAATATATGCAATATGTGCTTTTCCGAAGAAAGGAAGCATGTGATGCTCACAGAGCGAATACAACTCGATATCCTTCACCACGACCATATCGTGATAATTTTCAGCGAACATGGCTTTTTTGAGAATCGCCGGCGCATCTTGCTCGTAACCTGAGGTTAAGAACTGCATAGCCTTTGCCGCGCGCTCTGGGGTTTTTAGAAGTCCTTCGCGGGTTACATCTTCTCCAACATGTTGGATCACATCTTTAAAGGAATGAATAAGTATATTGAGGTTTTCTTCGGAATTCATATACGAAAATTGGATTAATGGGTTGTGTCTTTCAACGATTCATTAAAATACTGTGACAATTTTTTCAGCTTCGGATTAATAATGACCTGACAATACGGCTGCTGTGTGTGTTGATTGTAGAAATTTTGATGATCTTCTTCGGCTTTGTAAAATACATCTAGTGGCGTCACTTCGGTAACAATGGGTTGGTTGAACACCTGTTCTTTCTCCAGGAATTCAATATACTGTTCTGCCACCTCTCGTTGTGCTTCAGAAGTATAAAAAATACCACTTCGGTATTGTGTTCCCACATCATTTCCTTGTCGGTTTAAGGTGGTAGGATCGTGCGTTGCGAAGAAAATTTCAAGGAGTTTACGCACACCCACCTTATTTGCATCATAGGTTACTTGAACGCCTTCAGCATGACCGGTTCGGCCGGTACAAATCTCTCGATACGCCGGATTTTTGATCGTACCTCCGGTAAATCCCGAAACTACTTCCAAAACTCCTTCAACCTTTTGAAAAACAGCTTCCGTGCACCAAAAGCAACCGGAAGCCAAAACAATTTGTTGTATTTGTTCTGCCATATCTTAAACAAAATTACAACTTAAAAGACCAGAGAGAACGTTGGGGTTTCTTTTTTAACTTTTCATTAATAGTTACACAGGGATGATATGCTAGTTTTGTTTCTTCATTGTTTGAGGCACCCTTAATTAGTAATTCATGAACTATAGAAAACTAACTACCATTTTGGTAGCGTTCTTCTCTTGTATCCCTTTTTTATTTTCACAACAAAAGACTTTGCATGCCCAGCGTATCAGTACTGCACCTGTTATTGATGGATCACTGAATGACGTGGTTTGGCAAAATATAACTGCCAGTGGAAATTTCCATGTCTATCAACCCGGAAACGACCTGATAATTCCCGAAGAATACCTGTCGGAAGTCAAAATGGCCTACGATAACGAAGCCGTGTACATTGCAGCCTACCTCTATCACCCCAACCCCGAGTCCATCCCTTCACAATTTGCTCAACGCGATGATCTCAACGCACAAGCCGATCAATTTGCAGTAGCCCTCAACACTTACAATGACGGAATCAATGAAACGCGTTTTTATGTTACCAGTGCAGGCACTATAGGCGATTCTAGGGTTTCCTTGGGAAATCAAGATTTTCGTTATGATGTAGTGTTCCAATGCCGTGTCACCAAAGATGCCAACGGTTGGTATGCTGAATATAAAATTCCCTATCACGCCTTACGTTTTCCTGAAGCGAATATCCAGAATTGGAGTATCAATTTTTACCGACGCTTAACGCTTCGTAATGAAACACATACCTGGAACTTCATTCCCAATGGAGAAGGTCGGGAAACGCAATACAACGGCCCTGTTACGGGAGTACGGGATATTGAACCTCCTACCCGACTCAGCTTGTTTCCTTTTGTACAGGGAACACTTTCCACATTTGACAGTGACGTGGAAGCCGAAGCCAGTGCCGGGATGGATATTAAATACGGATTGAGCGATAGCTTTACGTTAGATGCTACGTTGATTCCGGATTTTGGACAAGTAGCCTTTGATCCGGTACGTCTTAATTTGGGCCCTTTTGAACAAACCTTTGGAGAAAACCGTCAATTTTTCCGTGAGGGAATTGAGCTTTTCAATCGCGGAGGAATCTTTTTTTCAAGACGAATTGGGGGCGCGCCTTCGACCGAAGCAGAAACGTTCGAGAATGAAATTATCGCAGAAGCGCCTGCCAAGGTAAATCTCTTGAATGCCTTGAAAGTTTCGGGTAGAACGCAGCAAAATCTAGGGGTAGGTTTTTTAAATTCAGTAACCGAAAAAACCTTTGCAACTGTTCAGGATACCCTAACCGGTGTACAACGCACCGTTTTGGTAGAGCCGCTTTCCAACTACAATGTCGTGGTGCTCGATCAACAGTTCAATGACAATTCTACATTATCTTTGGTCAATACTAACGTCACACGAAACGGTTCGTTTCGCGATGCCAATGTTTCGGCCTTATCCTTCAATGTAACCGACAAGAATAACACCATTCGAACGGCAGGACGTGCTATTTTTAGTAATGTTCATGAAAAAGCAGGATGGCGATCAGGATTTCGTTCAGAATTAGATATCATTAATATCAAAGGGAACTTTCGATATCGCGTGGGGCATGATTTCGCAAATACGACTTATGATATCAACGATCTAGGCGTTAATTTTACCAACAATTACAATAACGTTGTCGTGGGGGCTTCGTACCAGATCTTTGAACCCACCAACACCTTCAACAACTACCGCATCGAAGCTACGGCCCGACATCGTCGCCTATATCAACCCAGTTTACAAACCGAAAATGAGTTCAACATCAATACGTTCTTTGTAACCACAGAGCGATTTGCATTTGGAAGCAATACCAATGTTAACAGTAAAAAGCAGGATTATTTTGAACCACGAGTCCCAGGAAAATTTGTGACCTTTCACCAAAATATTGGTGGCAATGCTTGGGTTTCTTCAGACTATCGAAAAAAATTCGCGTATGATCTGGGCATCAATTACCGAAGTTTTTTAGAGGATCCGCAGCGAAACTTTGGCTTTAACGTATCCCCGCGCTATCGCTTTTCTAATCGGTTTTTAGTGATTCTTTCAGCTGACTTTTTCCAGCGGAAAGATAATTTTGGGTACATAGACAACACAGACACCGATGTGTTTTTTGGACAACGCGATATTACCAACCTTGAGAACACGCTCACCGCGAGTTATAATTTTGACCCCTTGAAGGCTATCGACTTGAGGTTTCGAAATTTTTGGAGTACGGCGGATTATGGCGTAGATCGCTTTTTTAAATTGAACGATAACGGAAGCAGAACACTTGTTGCGTACGATACTTCAGAAAATGACCCAAATCGAAATTTCAATATTTGGAATCTGGATGTACGCTTTCGGTGGCGTTTTGCGCCTGGAAGTGAAGCTTCTTTGCTATATCGCAATCAACTGTTCAATCAAAATGAAGCCGCTACCCTTTCGTATACCGAAAGTTTAGACCAACTTTTTGCGCAACCGCAATTGCATTCTCTCTCGCTGCGAATTACGTATTTCGTGGATTATAATTCGCTCGTGCAGCTCACGAAAAAAAATTCTTAATTCAGAAAAGAAAATAGTACTTTCAACCCAATGATCAAAGCGAGCAATATTCACAAACATTACGATGATCTTCACGTGTTGAAAGGTGTTGATCTTCATATTAAAGCGGGAGAGATTGTTTCTATCGTAGGCGCTTCCGGTGCGGGAAAAACCACCCTGCTACAGATTTTAGGTACTTTGGACAAGGCCGATATTCATTCGGGTTCATTACAAATTAACGATACCGATATTGCAAGTTTGAATCGGAAGCAATTAGCAAAATTTCGAAATCAATCCTTAGGATTTATCTTTCAGTTTCATCAATTACTTCCGGAATTCAATGCCTTGGAGAACATTTGCATTCCGGCTTTTATTAAAAACACGCCCAGATCGGAAGCCGAAAAAAGAGCAAAAGAGCTGTTGCATTTCTTAGGGCTATCACAACGAGAACATCACAAGCCCAATGCGTTGAGTGGCGGAGAACAGCAGCGTGTGGCCGTGGCAAGAGCATTGATAAACAATCCTGCGATCATCTTAGCCGATGAACCCAGTGGAAATTTAGATACCGAAAGTGCCGAAAACCTACACCATCTCTTCTTTAAATTACGCGATGAATTTGGCCAAACGTTCGTCATCGTGACCCATAACGAAGAACTTGCCACCATGGCCGACCGGAAGCTGGAGATGCAAGACGGCGTGATTTTATCCTAACGAAGGCGTTTGAAAACATCTGATCTCAAAGCATTTTTAGAAGAAAAAGTGGTGCGTTACAACCACCCGAAATTCATTGCAACAGACCCTATTCAAATTCCGCATCGCTTTCAACAAAAAGAAGCAGTAGAGATAGCCGGGTTCTTAACGGCAACCATTGCATGGGGCAATCGGAAAAGTATCATTACTAATGCAGAAAAAATGATGCAACGTATGGGAAATGATCCCTATGATTTTGTCATGCAGTATGATGCTTCTCAATCGCATCACTTGGAGGGATTTGTTCATCGAACGTTCAACAGCATAGACCTAGATTATTTCATAAAAGCCCTGCAACGCATCTATCGTGATCATGAAGGTATGGAAGCTGTCTTTGCGCGTTATGCCACGACCCATTCGGTGCAACCTGCAATTCATGAATTCAAGAAATTATTTTTTGCGGTTCCGCATCCTTCACGCACTCAAAAACACATCAGTGATCCCGCAAAGAATTCGGCTGCCAAACGCATCAACATGTTCTTGCGTTGGATGGTGCGTAATGATGCGGCTGGAGTCGATTTCGGGATTTGGAAAGAACTCTCTCCTTCCCAATTAAGTTGTCCGTTAGATGTTCATTCGGGAAACATTGCTCGAAAGCTTAAGCTGTTAAAACGGAAACAGAACGATGGCAAAGCGGTGGTAGAATTAGATGCTGCCCTGCGGAAATTCGACCCGAAAGATCCCGTGAAGTACGATTTTGCACTCTTTGGATTAGGAGCGATGGAAGATTTTTAACGGCAGAAATGTGATCGTATTTTCGTTTCAAATGATTCCCATTTTATATCTTTGAGCAATATTCGAGTCCATGCAGTTTCAACACCCTGAAGTCCTTTACGCCCTTTTTCTGCTGCTCATCCCAATTTTTATTCACCTGTTTCAATTGCGCCGTTTTCAAAAGGTAGCATTTACTAATGTCGCGTTTCTGAAAAAGGCTACACTACAAACACGAAAAAGCTCTCAACTTAAAAAGTGGTTAGTGCTGTGCACCCGCCTTCTGGCGTTAACATGTTTGATCGTCGCATTTGCGCAACCCTTCAGTACCAACGAAGCAGATACCGGGAAACCTCAAGAGGTCGTGCTGTATCTAGATAATTCACATAGCATGCAAGCAAGAGGCAGCAACGGACCGCTACTAGAACGTAGCTTACAAGAATTGTACGATGCTGATCTTGACGGCGAGACCATAAGTTATTTTACCAACGATAAAGAATACCGAGACCTCTCTTTAAATGATTTTAAACGACAAATCCTGTTGACGCCCTACAGCAATTCACAGTTAAGTGCTGCCACTGTGCTTCGGAAGGCAGAACAATGGTTCTCAAACAACGCAGGTACCGATAAAAAGCTGTTGTATATCTCCGATTTTCAATCGCCTGCAGCGTGGCCAGAGGTGCCTAACGATATTTCGATATTAGCTTCGGAAGTACGACCTGTCAATCCTTCTAATATCAGTATCGATTCGCTGCGCGTCGTTTCTAGGAACGCAGACGCTATGGACTTAGAGGTTTGGGTGACAGCTCAAGGTGTGGCAGAACGCGAGATTCCCGTATCGCTTTTTAGAGCGGATGTTCTCGCCGCAAAATCTTCGGTTCGCTTTGAGGCTTCAGGACAGCAAAAAGTGGCGTTCTCCCTCGAAAATCCCAGTGCCTTTCGTGGTCGCATTGAAGTAAATGACACAGAGGTTCCCTTTGATAATCAGTTTTATTTCAACACCAACGCTTCCGAAGCCATCAAAGTAATGACCATCAATGGCGAAGATGCTACTTTCTTGCAACGCCTTTTTCAGCAGGAAGAATTCGATTATGTACAACAATCATTGGAATCATTAAATTACGATGCGATCTCCTCGCAGCATTTCATTGTGTTAAATCAGTTGGAAACGATCCCCAACGCCTTGCAAAATGCGTTGAATGCATTTATGGAAAATGGAGGGAGTCTATTGATCATTCCTTCGGAAACGGCAGACACCAACTCCTACAATGCACTCTTAAGCAGGTTTGGATTGGGAAGTCTTGGAGAAGAGACCACAACAGAAAAGCAAGTTACCAACATTTCTTTCGCGCACCCGCTGTATGCAGATGTGTTTGAAAAAGAAATCACGAACTTTCAATATCCCAAAGTACAATCCTATTATAAGGTACAATCTGCAGCCACTCCGGTGCTTCGGTTTGAAGATAGACAACCATTCCTGCTGCAACAAGGAACTGCTTATCTTCTTACTGCGGCTTTGACGGAGCGCAACTCGAATTTTACAAATTCTCCTTTAATTGTTCCTACCTTATACAATATGGCGCAACGAAGTTTGCCGCTTCCTACGCTTTCCTACACCATCGGAAAAACCAATTCCTTCGCCGTACCGGTGCAATTGATGCAAGATGAGATCGTGGCGCTTCAGGACAGCACTCTGCGATTTATTCCGCAGCAACAAACAAAAGCCAATACAGTACTCGTAACAACGACAGAACAACCCTCAAAACAAGGCACGTTTCAAGTCACTAAAGAACAAGAAGTGTTACAACGCGTAAGCTTTAATTACGACCGTGCTGAAAGTAGCTTGCGTTATGGTAATGCTACCGACTGGGACGGTGTGGAGGTATTTGATTCGGTAAGTGATTTATTAGGTGAATTAGCCGAAGCGAATGAAAAAAACCAATATTGGAAATGGTTTGCTATTTTTGCATTACTGTTTCTTCTATTAGAAATGTTGATCTTAAAATTCTATAAATGAAGATTGTATTAAAGTCGGCCACCATCATCGACCCCTCAAGCGCTCATCACGGCAAGAAAAGAGATATTCTTATTGAGAACGGGAAGATATCTAAGATCGGAAGTCGGCTCAAAGCTGAAAAAGCCAAAGAAGTAGCCCTTCCCGATCTTCATGTTTCTCAGGGCTGGTTTGATTCCGGTATTTCCGTGGGAGAACCCGGGTTTGAGGAACGGGAAACCTTAGAAAATGCTTTGAAAACCGCAGCCTACAGTGGGTTTTCCCATGTGGCGATCAACCCTAACAGCTTTCCGGTAAGCGATTCTAAATCACATTTAAAGTTTTTGTCCTCTAGAGCCGGCAATCATGCAGTGTCTGTCTATCCCATTGGTGCCTTAACCGTGGGAAGCAAAGGTGAAGACCTGGCGGAACTGTTCGACATGCAGCAAGAAGGTGCTGTGGCTTTCTACGATTACAAAAAGCCACTGGATAATGCCAATTTGCTAAAGATCGCCTTGCAATATGCTCAGAATTTTGACGGATTGGTGCTATCGTTTCCAATGAATCGTGCCATTGCCGGAAAGGGACTTGTCAACGAGGAAAAGAACAGTACGCTGTTGGGATTAAAAGGAATCCCGGCACTTTCCGAAGAACTTCAGATTGCTAGGGACCTTTCAATTTTAGAATACACCGGTGGAAAACTTCATATTCCAACGATCTCTACAAAAAAATCAGTAGCTCTGATTAAAGAAGCCAAGAAAAACGGACTTGACGTAAGCTGTAGTGTTTCTATCAATAACTTAATGCTTACGGACGAAGTCCTTCAAACCTTTGATTCACGCTACAAACTGCTTCCACCCTTGCGGACGCTAGAGGATACCAAAGCACTCATTAAGGGGTTAAAAGACGGAACAATTGACGGAGTGACCAGTGATCACGACCCCATGGACATTGAACATAAAAAAATAGAATTTGAGAATGCCTCCTTCGGAAGTATCGGACTCGAAAGTTGCTATGGGGCATTACAGAAGCTTGTTGGAACCGAATTGGCGGTCACGGCACTGACCCGTTTAAAGGATCGGTTTGGAGTTTCTGAAGCTAGTATAGAAGAAGGCAAGTTGACATCACTATCGCTTTTCAATCCAAATATCAACTACGAGTTTAATGCTGAAGCGATTCTTTCTACCTCAAAAAATGCAGCGCTTTTAGGTACGAAGCTACAGGGAAAAGCGTACGGTATCATTGCTAATAAAAAGATCACGCTTCATGAGTAATACGCCCGCCGGAAAGAACAAAGCTATCATTGCGTATCTCACTTTTGTGGGGATGTTGATCGCTTTTTTTATGAACAAAGAAGAAAAGCATGAATTTGCGACCTGGCACATAAAAAACATGTTCGGCTTAGTGGTTATCCTTTTTATCTCTTTGATGTTTCAACACTATGAGTTAGGCTTCTACATTTACTGGATTGCGGTGGCATTATGGTTTTTTTCGTTTTGCATGGCACTATTCAATAAAGAACAAGGGATTCCCTACTTGAGTGAAAAATTTCAAGATTGGTTTACCTTTTTCGATTAGTTCTCCTATCTTTAAGGAACTAAAAATCAAATACTAACCAAACTAAGGGTCACAAATGGAAGCACCAACACAAACACCTTCTGTAGAAGAAGGAAAAACCATCGCAATTATTTCGTACATCACGCTCATTGGACTGATCATCGCATTTGTGATGAACAATGAGAAGAAAAATGATTTTGCCGCGTATCACATTCGGCAAAGTTTAGGGCTTGTCCTACTCTATTTGGCCGTATGGGTATTGTTCTTTGTACTGGCCTTTCTGATCAACATTCCTTTTTTATCTACGGTTTTGTATCTCGGTCTTCTCGTGCTCTGGATTCTAGGGTTGTTGGCGGCCATTCAAGGAGAAAAGAAACCGGTTCCTATCGTTGGAGCACAATTTCAACAGTGGTTTAAGGGCATCGGATAGCCTTAAAATGCATACCTTTGTAACGCCGTATCAGTAGATGCGGCGTTATTTTTTAGTATGGAAAAGAAACAATTGTCCCTAGAACACAACTATCGCCCCGCAACAACAAATTCAGACTTGGCTCCTGCCATAATTATGTTACATGGCTACGGAAGCGATGAAAATGATCTGTTCTCGTTCGCAAGTGAGCTTCCCGAGGAATATGCTATTATTTCACTGAAGGCGCCACATGCATTGCAGCCTTACGGAAATGCTTGGTATGCCATTTATTTTGACGCTCCGGGCGGAAAGTTTAGTGATGACAAAGAAGCTATTTCTTCTAGAGATGCGGTGGTGAAGGTATTGAAAGAAATCTGTGAAAAATATCCCGTAGACCCCAAACAACTTACTTTATTAGGCTTTAGCCAGGGAACGATCTTAAGCTTCGCGATTGCGTTGAGTTATCCTGAATTGATAAAGAATGTCATCGGACTTAGTGGTTATATCAATCAAGATATTATAAAAGAAGGTTTTGAAAATAACGATTTCCGTCATTTGAACGTATATAGTTCTCATGGATCGGTAGATCAAGTGATCCCCGTTACCTGGGCCCGAAAGACCGAGCCTTTTTTGAAAGCCTTGAATATTCCCTGTACCTATTCTGAATTTCCGGTAGGTCACGGAGTCGCCCCACAAAATTTTTACGAATTCAAAGAGTGGTTAGCAAAACAGACTTAGCGGGGATAAAGTACAGAAGAAACTACGTCGATCTGTAATTGGTTATTTTCATCAAAAATATAGCTTAGTAGCATCTCGCCCCAATAAGTTCCATCGGTAAAATCGGCAATGATCCAACGATGGTTCAAAAAGAAAATGGTATTGATCTTCATAGCTCCTTCTAACCCTTCGTAAGGGATCAATGGGTTGTCTCCCGTCTGCCCGTTTTGTTCGTAAATGGCTTCGGCTACTTGCTGCTGCACCGCTTCGGCTTCAAAGCCAAGTCGCTCTAAATAATCCATCGCCATACCATTTCCCATTAAAGAAAACTCGGTAGCCTCAAAGAGTCTATCGTTCAGTTTGGAAATAGAGTCATCTGCTTTTTCAACCTGACTTCTCAAACTGGAAATACGATTTTCCTGTCGTTCAAAAATGGACTTTTCATTCATGTACTGAAATATGATAAACAGTACAGCGAAGAAAAATAAGTACATAAAAATTCGTGACTTCATTAGGAACATGTAATTGTTAGTCCGTCATAGGCCAAATGTACCCCTTTGGGTAATTTTTTCTCCATGGTTTCATGGAAGCCCATTAAGTGACTAATATGAGTAAAATAGGTTTGTTTTGGCTGTAACTTCTCAACAATTGCTAGTGCTTCGGACACGTTTAGGTGTGAGTAGTGAGGTTCTTCTCGAAGTGCACTGATGATCAATACATCCAGCCCTTCAAGCTTTTGCATTTCTTCTGCTGAAATTGTTTTCACATCTGTTAGATATGCTAAGTTATCGATACGAAACCCCATTACCGGAAGGGTTGCATGTAGTACCTCTATGGGAATGACTTCTTTTCCGTGAAGGGTAAAAGAGGTATCCTTATTGATGTTGATCTCAGTAATGGTGGGAGCACCGGGATATTTATCTTTAGTTTCAAAGATATATCCGAAACGATCATGGAGGGAGGCAAACACACGTTCGTGCGCGTAAAATGGAATATCGCCTTGTCGGAAGTAAAAAGGCCTGATATCATCTAATCCGGCCGTATGATCGCTATGTTCGTGGGTCAGCAGTACACCATTGATTTCATCACAACCCGCACGAAGCATTTGTTGGCGAAAATCAGGGCCGCAATCGATGACATAAGTGGCATCTTCCCATTCTAATAAAACAGATACACGAAGGCGCTGATCTTTGGGATCGGTGCTTTTACACACCGGATGATCGCTACCAATCACCGGAACTCCTTGCGAAGTTCCTGTCCCCAAAAATGTGAGCGTTACGGCTGATTTCATTAACACAAAAATAGCAGTATTTTTTTTGTTTGGCTAGTCGATTTGTTACCTTTGTTAAGCACCTTACATTCAATTATACACTATGCCCGAAACGCTATCAGGAGATAAGGAATTTGAAAATATCCCTTCCATAAAAAGCAAGGCGCTCCGTATTAATCTCAACGAGAATATTTACGGAACTTTTGCAGAAATTGGAGCCGGCCAAGAGACGGTTCGTAATTTCTTTCGAGCAGGAGGTGCTTCGGGTACCATCGCTAAGACTATTTCGGCCTACGATAAGGATTTTAGTGATGCGATCTACGGAACCGAGGATGATGGACGCTACGTGACGGAATCCCGACTTCTAAAAATGCTTTCCCATGAGATCGATCTTATTGAAGAGCGTATCGTTCGGGAGAATCACCCCAATAAAATGTTTTTCGCTTATGCAAACACAGTGGCTACCATTGATTTTGCAAAGAAATACAAAGGCCACGGCTGGGTAGGAATTCGCTATCAGACACAACCCGATGAAGATTACAGCGAGATTATTCTTCACATTCGATTCAAAGAAAATGAAGCTGTGTTGCAGCAGAACACCTTAGGAATTTTAGGTGTTAATTTGATTTATGGTGCGTATTATAAGTACGACCAACCTAAAAAACTGCTTCGATACCTTTACGATCACATCGATAAGGACAAAATTGAGATCGATACCATCAATTTTTCCGGACCGAAATTTAAGGAAGTCGACAACCGCTTGATGAGTTTACAGCTTATCAAAAATGGCATGACAGACGCTGTAATTTTTGGTCCTGACGGAAATAACATTCTGCCTGCCCGTATTTTATACAAGAAGAATATTTTGGCGCTACGCGGAAGTTTCCGACCGGTAACTAAGGTAAATATCGATATGTATGAACGCTCCTATGAGATGTTCCTCGAAGAGAATCGCGTTGAGAAAGACCGTACAGAAGTTATCTTCGAAATTACCTTATCCAACCTACGTGCCGAAGGAGAGATCAATGAGCAAGATTTTATGGATCGAGCCAAACTGCTCTGCTCTTTAGGGCATACCGTAATGATCTCGAATTTCCAAGAGTATTATAAATTGGTAGAATATTTTTCACGCTATACTAAAATGCGTCTCGGACTCACCATGGGGGTCAATAATTTAGTAGATATTTTTGATGAAAAATACTATCGTCACTTAAGTGGAGGTATTTTGGAGGCCTTCGGAAAATTATTCTTTAAAGACCTCAAAGTATATCTCTACCCGATGCGAGATCCGGAAACCGGAGAATATACCAACAGCGAGAACTTGAAAGTACATCCTCGCATGAAAGAACTTTACAAATTCTTTAAGTATAATGGTAAAGTGATTGACATTAAGGATTTCAATCCGGATATCCTGAACATATTCTCACGAGAAGTACTTGCCATGATCGAGGAAGATCGTGACAATTGGGAAGAAATGCTACCTAGCGGAGTTTCCGATATTATCAAAGAGAAAAAGCTATTCAGCTACAAATCGAAACCACAGAAAGAAACGCAAGGCGCTGCAAAATAAATATTAGGCATCTAATAACTGTGCTGCGTGGTCCTTGGTTTTAACTTTATCGATAACGCGAGTAACCACCCCTTCTCCATTCACTACAAAGGTTTTACGATGAATTCCATCGTATTCACGGCCCATAAATTTCTTACGACCCCAAACGCCAAAGGCATTGATCACTTCTTTGTCTTCATCGGCCAGTAACGGAAATGGAAAATCGTATTTCTTTTTAAAATTGCTTTGCTTTCGTTGGCTATCGGCACTTACTCCCAACAGTTCATAACCCTCATCCTGCAATTCTTTATAGTGATCACGTAGGTTACAGGCTTCCGCTGTGCAACCGGGGGTATTGGCTTTAGGGTAAAAGAATACAATTAACTTTTTTCCTTTGTAATCAGATAATTGAACGCTATTTCCGTCCTGGTCGACACTCGTGAAATTTGGGACCGTATCTCCTTCTTTTAGTGTATTCATTGGTTTACTTTTGTGTAAAATTAGAGAAAATGACCAAGCAAGAAAAGGTAACTTTTGTTATTGAAACGTTAAACCGACTCTATCCTGAGATTCCCATCCCATTAGATCATAAAGACCCCTATACCTTATTAATCGCTGTTCTGCTTTCAGCCCAGAGTACAGATGTGCGCGTAAATCAGATAACGCCTCTCTTATTTGAAATAGCCGATAATCCTTACGATATGGTAAAACTCTCGGTAGGTGAAATTCGTGAAATTATTAAACCGGTGGGGCTCTCTCCTATGAAATCGAAAGGAATATACGGACTCTCGAAGATCTTGATCGAAGAATATAATGGTAACGTGCCCGCCTCTTTTGAAGCTTTAGAACGCCTACCTGCTGTTGGACACAAAACCGCTAGTGTGGTAATGTCACAAGCTTTTAATGTACCGGCTTTTCCAGTTGACACACATATTCATCGATTGATGTACCGTTGGGGACTTTCCACAGGGAAAAATGTGGTACAGACTGAAAAAGACGCAAAACGCTTATTTCCCAAAGATCATTGGAACAAATTACACCTTCAAATTATTTGGTACGGGCGGCAGTATAGTCCGGCGCGTGGTTGGGACCTCGAAAAGGACATCATCACCAACACCATTGGTAGAAAAACAGTACTGAATGCGTATTATAAGAGCAAGAAAAGGAAATAAAAAAAAC
>CEVM01077881.1_pt1 | contig 27799 bp, 23 predicted proteins | sample 531481 | NCBI WGS metagenome assembly CEVM01 (sample SAMEA2623649, study PRJEB7988) | marine metagenome | biome: marine biome (ENVO:00000447); feature: mesopelagic zone (ENVO:00000213) & marine oxygen minimum zone (ENVO:01000065); material: "saline water (ENVO:00002010), including plankton...
CTGCGTTGGCACCTCGTGGATCGTTTCCGACCACAAAGCTGAAGATTGTCACGAGGGCGGTAATAACGGTGGCCCATCGAAATGAGCGAAGGCGGCCAGAGATAGAAGATACTGCATCAAGTGAATAATTCATGGTCGGACTTTAACGCTGCCAACACCGGCGGACAACAATCCGTTGCCGGGCCTTCTTTTGCTGAGTACTATCCGGCTTGATGAGGGCCTAGCCCTCTCACACGTAGTGAGTCCGACCTTTCACGGAGACAAACTCATGAAGCGATTCCGTACCATTCTCCCGCTGATCGTTTTTGTGGCGGCGACGCTAGTAACCACCACAGCATTGAACCTCGCAGTCGCCACCGAGCAAGGCGGGGGGCAGCGTGCCATCCCGCAGTTTGGCCCACCCAATGGGTCTCTGGTGATCGTCGGTGGGGCAATGCGCGATGCAGCCATCCGGCAGCGGTTCATCGAACTTGCAGGAGGCCCAGATGCTCCCATTGTGGTAATTCCCACTGCGGGCGGAGGGAGCGAATACGACGACTGGAACTCAGGTTTGCAGGGCTGGAAACGCGCCGGGGTGAGCGACATTACTGCAGTTCACACTACGGATCGTGCTATCGCGGACAGCGACGAGTTCGTTGAGCCCATAAAACGCGCCCGTGGAGTCTGGTTCAACGGGGGCCGACAGTGGCGCTTGGCTGATTCTTACCTCAACACAAAGACACATGAGGAACTTTGGAAGCTTCTGGAGCGCGGTGGTGTTATTGGAGGTTCCTCCGCAGGCGCAACTATCCAGGGTGAGTACCTCGCACGTGGCGATACTAGTGGCAACACCATCATGATGGGCGACCACACAGACGGGCTTGGCTTCCTAAAAGGTACAGCAATTGACCAGCATGTCTTGATGCGCAACAGGCAATTTGACCTTACGGAGATCATCGAACAGCAACCCGAGCTGCTGGGCATCGGGATTGACGAGGATACTGCCATCGTTGTGCAAGGTGACAGTTTCACTGTCATAGGACAGGGTTACGTACTGATCCACGATGCCAGCTCCTGGCTTCAGGGGGGAGGGGCCGGTGAAGACGGCCCAGGTGGCGAGGGGGGCTCCTTCTACTTCATGGCGCCGGGGGACCGCTTCAACATGGTTACGCGCGAGGCTACGCGACCCGGGCGGGGTAGCCAACAACCGATCGGACGCGTTAAGAAGAAAGGTGGCTAATAATCGCCGACTATTCTGACGTTCACTGCCGAGGCAGTACGGGCCTACGCCCGCACTGCCAGCAGCTAACACTATGGATTAGCAGCAGCGTAGAACTCAGCGAGGCAAAATCTTTCAGCTTGCCTCTATTGTTTGGACTTCACGAAGCGTAGCAACTCGCTGTCCGTAGTGAGGATCAAGATGCTGCTTGGGTCGGCTGTCAGTTCGTAGGTCTCCAGGCTTTTGATGAACGCGTAGAAACTGGCGTCTCGGTTGTATGCGGCCGCGTAAATGCGCGTCGCCTCACCGTCCGCTTGTCCACGGACCTCCTCGGCTGCGCGGTAGGCTACCGATTGAATGCGCTGTAGTTCGCGCTCGCGCTCGCCGTCGATTCTTGCTGTTTCGCCCTCGCCCTCTGAACGATAACGTGAGGCTATGCGCTGGCGCTCGGCGATCATGCGCTGGAACACGTCGACCTGAACTTCTTCGACGTAGTTGATGCGCTTGAGGCGCACATCGAGAAGCTCGATACCGAGGTCGTTCAAGCTGGTCTGTGCCGCCTCGCGAATCTCGCGTTGGATCTCCGCGCGTCCAATCAGGATCTCTTCCAGGATTGCGGTCTCTTCCTCGGCGTCGAGAAGGATGTCCGCCGTGTCGCGGTTGCTGTTCCGCACCACTTCCACCAAGTCGTGGCGTGCCACCGAGTTGCGGGTCTCACCGTCGATAATTGCCGAAATCCGGGTTTCCGCCCCGCGTTCATCGCGGAGGCGCTGGAAAAACAGTAGGGGATCGCTGATTCGCCAGCGGGCATAGGTATCGACCCAAATGAAGCGTTTGTCACGTGTAGGTACCTGGTTCGCGACGCCGTCCCATTCGAGAAAGCGTTTTTCGAAATAGTTTGCCTGCTGGATGAATGGAATCTTAAGGTGAAGGCCCGCTTCAGTCTGGACTTCGCCGACCGGACGGCCGAACTGCGTGATAATCACTTGCTGAGCTTCATTGGTTATGTACACGGAAGTCGACAGAGTGATCAAAATAGCGAGACCTAAGATGATGCTCGCGATCGTCTTGGTGTTCATCGGTTGTTCTCCTGGCCCCCGCCATTGGGGATAAACTGCCGCAGTGTGTCGAGTGGTAGTAAAGGCAGGACACCTTGGGCGTCTTCATCGATGAAGAGTTTTGTACCTAACATCGGCAGCACAGTCTGCATCGTCTCCAGGTATAAGCGTTGGCGCGTGACATCGGGCGCCCGACGATACTGTTCGTAAATCGACACGAACCGCGAAGCGTCTCCCTCAGCACGATTAACTCGATCGATGGCATAGCCTTCCGCCTGCAGAATGGTCTGCTGCGCCTCACCAGCGGCGCGCGGGATGACCTGGTTGTAACGCGTCTGGGCCTCGTTGATCATCCGGTCGCGTTGTTGCTGTGCCTGGTTGACCTCGTCCCACGACGGCTTGACGGCATCAGGCGGGTTGACATCCTGAAGAACGATCAGGTCGACTGCGATACCGGTTTCGTACTGGTCGCAGAGCGCTTGCAGTCGCTCCTTGACCGTCACTTCGATATCTTGCCGCCCTACTGTGAGCACCTCGGTGACGGTGCGGTCGCCGACCACTTCGCGCATCACAGCCTCGTTCATATCACGGAACGTTTCGTCGTCGGTGCCTGGGCCAATGCCGCGCACTTTGAACAGGTACTGATAGGGATCCGCGACGCGATACTGCACGATCCAGTCGACCACCGCGACGTTCAGGTCACCGGTTAGCATCGATGACTCGTCCTGGAACATCTCCGTCGAGATGTTTGTACGAGTGCCTGTTCCCGTTGTACGAAAGCCGAACTGCTGGGTGAGTTGGCGGGTTACCGGCACCCGCTGAACAGTGTCCGAGAAGGGGATCTTCATTCGCAGCCCCGGATCGGTGATCTTGATGAACTTACCGAAGCGCAGGACTACGCCAACTTCTTCAGTCTGCACCTGATAGAAAGTCCCCCGCCCAAGCGCGAGTAGCACGAAGGCTATGATCACGGTGCGGATTAGTTTCGGAGAGATGTTAGGCCTTGGAATCTTGCTGGCATCGATGTCAAACAGCTGCTCAAAATTGTTTCGAGCATCACTCATGGCTCCTCCTTGAGGTTGGATTCAGTTTCTTGCGTCGTAGTCAGCTCACGCTAACGGGGTGAATTGCCGTAGTCATGCAGGATAACCAGAATGTGTGGCACCTGCCCGAGTCTGTTGGCGAGTATAGTGGACGCCAGCACAAGACGTTCGTAGCCGAGACCAACAAGATTCTTGGAGCAAGAGAATGAAACTTCGGTTGCCTTGGACCATCGTGTTGATCTTGTTTGCAGCCAGTCCGACATTGGGGACAGCAGCAGACGTCTACCCAAAGAACCTTGACATCGATGTCCTCCACTATGTTTTCGAACTCACGCTCTCCGACACCACGGATCGTATAAACGGCGTCACGAATGTCCAGATCCGGTTCTTGACAGACGGTGTGAAAAGTTTCGAACTCGACCTGGTTGGCCGCAATGATGCCCCAGAAACCGGGATGATCGTCAGTGCGGTCGGCGAAATCGTTGATGAGCTTGGTAGCCGAAAGCCCTTAACCATTACGGGTTCAGTGCCCGGGGAGGGCACCAAACTAGAATTTACGCACGCCGCTGATCGTTTGCGCATCATCTTGGAGGAACCTTCTTTTCGCGGGCAAGTGCGCCGCTTCCGGGTCCAGTACCACGGAACCCCTGATAGAGGTCTGGTCATAGGAGAAAACATGCACGGTGACCGTACGTTTTTCTCCGACAACTGGCCTAACTGGGCGCGCAATTGGCTGCCGACAATCGATCATCCATATGAAAAGGCGACTGCAGAAATGGTCGTCACCGCGCCGACCCATTACCGGGTGATTAGCAATGGTTTGCTTGTTGAAGAAACAAACCTGGCCGCCGAGGAACTATCAAAAGCTCAATCTACAGCGAGTATGCCCGGCCAAGACTTCCGCCTCACCCACTGGAAGCAGTCGGTGCCTATAGCTTCTTGGCTATTCGCGCTCGGTGCCGCCCGTTTTGCCGTCGACTACTACGGTGAATTTGATAAGAAGCCATTGCAGACTTGGGTCTACATCCAAGATAGAGAGAAAGGGTTCTACGATTTCGCTGTGCCAACTAAACAAGCGATGCAGTTTTTCAGCGATACCATCGGCCCTTATGCCTACGAAAAGCTTGCCAACGTGCAGTCCAACAGTGTCGGTGGTGGCATGGAAGCAGCCACGGCAATCTTCTATGGCGACGATTCTGTCACTGGTGAGCGCACGGTACGTTGGCGCAACGTCATCATCCATGAAATTGCCCATCAGTGGTGGGGCAACACAGTCACCGAGGCGGACTGGGACGATGTTTGGCTCTCGGAAGGGTTTGCAACCTATTTCACGTTGCTATACCGCGAGTATGCCTATGGGCGGGATGACTTCCTTGAAGGGCTCACTGCCGACAAACAACGGATCATCAATTTTTATGCAGAAAGGCCCGACTACACCATTGTTCACGACAACCTCGACCCAATCGGACGTGACACTGTGACAACCGGCATGATGTACCAGAAAGGCTCTTGGTTTTTGCACATGCTGCGCGGCATGATCGGGGAGGACCGCTTTTGGTCTGGGATCCGCGAGTACTATCGCCTCTACTACAACGGCAATGCGACAACCGACGATTTCCGCGAGGTTATGGAGAACACTTATGAGCCAGCGATTGATCTGACTCATTTCTTCAGCCAGTGGCTCAATCAGGGGGGGTTCCCGAACCTGCGCAGTGATTGGGATTGGGATGGGGCAACCAATGAGCTAGTGATCAAGCTTGAGCAAGTCGACGATGATGGCTATGTGTTCGAGATGCCAATTCCGATTGCGATCACGGTACCCGCCAGGAGAGGAGAAGGTCGTGGGGCAAGGCCGCAGGCACTAGTGCGTGAGATCATTATGAGGCCCGGAATGAATGAAACACGTATCGAGCTTGACCGTGAGCCGACTGAGGTGGTCTTTGATCCTGACCACTGGGTCCTAATGCAGATGGAATCCAATCGACGCTGATGCAACTGCCCGCTCACGATCATCTAGATGCCCTTGGAATTGCGTACGAGAAGCGCGAATTCCCGGTTGATACCGAGAAGGGTGCTGCCAATGTCGCCGCCGCCCTCGGTTTCACTGAAGGTCAGATGGTCAAGACGCTGATTTTCGAATCGGGTGATGGCGAACGAGTCCTGGTGCTAATCGGCGGCGACAAAACGGCAGTTTCGGGTCATCTCAAACGCGCCATTGGTCACCGCAACATCAAAATGGCTTCTCTGGATGCGGTGAAGACTACGACTGGTTACGAGGTTGGTTCAGTGCCGCCGTTTCACTGGCAGCCAACGGGCTTCCGCTCCTTTCTTGATGCTGAGTTGATGGGATACGAGGTACTTGGAGTCGGGGCCGGCGTGTGGGGACACGAGATCATGCTGACGCCACAAGATTTAGTGGTCACATGTGACGCGATCATTGCCAACCTGTCCGATCGCGAGAAGCCGGTTTAGGCTGGTGATGCTAGCGGACCGCAATGAACCATCCCTAACGGCGGCATTAGTCCAAGTTTAAGGCGGTGGTTGGGCGACCTGAGATCCGTGAGATTTTTCGACTTCGTCATAATCATAGGTGGTGATTTCAAGCCGATTGCCATACGGATCAGCGAAGTAAATTGACCAGGAAACATCGTGGTCCACTATATCCGCCGCCCTGACCGGTGCACCGTTTTGATCGAAGACGGGAATGGCGTCAAGCTGGTCTATAAATGCGAGAAAAACCTGACCGGAGGCGCGAAACGCAACGCGTCGCCAGCCTACGTCTGCAGCCTGAGGGTCCCCGGTGAACAAGGCTATTTTCGTATCACCTCCATCGCTGGAAATCATCAAAGGGATGTCCCAGGGGAGCTCGGCGACCTTGGTAAGTCCGAGAGCACGCTCGTACCAAGAAGCTGCCTGCTCGATGTTTGGTACAAGAACCTCGACGTGGTCTATCTGCGCAACAGCGAACCGCTTGGGCACGATTGTGAATCCGTGGTGAGCCTAACGAAGCACAACAACACCTGTGCCGTCATCATTCTGAATAGTGGTTCCGAATGGCGCCGAGACACGAATGAGGTCATCGAGTATTTTTTGCGATAGTTCCTCGTTGGCGAGAAGCGGTCGGCCACGTACCCAAGCTGGCGAGCCGAATTGCAGAGAAATTGGGTGCAGTTTGATGGAGACGAGTTCGCCGCCACGGAAGGTCGGCATGGCAATGACTGATTCCCAGATCTCGGGTGTCGCCGGAAAGCCACGCGTGCCGCCATCGTAGCGACGGTCGTTGAAGTCAGCGACGTGGTGGTTGGCCTCAAGATCGTAGGCTTGGTAGTTCTCGTCGGGTAGCCGTAGCAGGGTCTCATTCTGAAAAATGAAATCACCGAGGCTGTAGAAAATTGGTTTACCCTCGTAAACTTCGATGCCGCGCAGCGCATGAGGACCGTGCCCCACAAACACGTCGGCGCCAGCATCGATCATCGCGTGCGCGAAAGTAACTAGAAACTCGGCCGGTTCCATGCGGTTTGGCCCTTCATGGGCATGGATTGTGACAATCACGTAATCAGCAAGCTGTTTCGCATTTCGCACCACGGCCGCGATCTCAACAAGGTCATCCTCGTCCGGGGACGTCCTGACGCGCAAAGCATCACCGACGACGTATGTCTCACCAGAGAAACTCAGACGCTCCGGGTTCTCCCCCACCGGTTGGCCGAGCGCCGTCGCTGCGTCCCGCAGCTTCTCCATCGTATCGAGAGGCACGGTTTGGGTGGTTGTAAACCGCAACGGACTTAAGCCGGGCCGGGGCGGGATGTCATCACGTGAGCGCCCAGCGACAGAGTGGGGCGTAATAGTCGATGACATTGATATCAACGCCACACGAGCTTTTGCTGTTTCAAGGAACTTCGCCTCGCGCGCTGAGGTCAGGCTTCCACCCGTCCCTGCACCTACTAGGCCAGCATCCCGTGTGTGCTTAATCGTCGCGATCATTCCTTCGACGCCATAGTCGCCGCTGTGGTTGTTGGCCATGGCCACGAGATCGAAGCCGGCCCAGGCCAATTCGTCGGCCATTTTGGGGTCGGCGCGCATCCAAGTGCCGCCCGACCGGGCTGCTGGGGCCATTTCGTAGTCGTGCAGCAACACTTCCAGGTTTGTAAACGCTACATCGGCGCCGCGGATCATCTCTATCATCTCGAGATAAGCCGGCTCCTCGTAGACTGATAGTGCACGAGTGATGATCGAATCACCGGTAAGCGCCATGGTGAATTCGGGCGCAGTGTTTTGGACACCACCACCACCGGCTACCAACAGCAAGCATGCGAACAAAGACGCGATACGCCACTCTCCCATATCTCTACTCCTCTCGGCTGACGATTTCGATCAGATGATAACCGAAGGCTGTTTTTACTGGACCGTGGACCTCTCCGACCGCTTCGTTCCAGATTACTACGTCGAACTCAGGAACCATTTGGCCAGGGCTGAATTCGCCAAGGTCTCCGCCCTGCTTGCCAGAAGGACAACTTGAATGTTTGCGTGCCATGTCGCCGAAGTTGGCGCCGCCGTCGATCTGGACGCTCAGATCGTTGGCTTTATCTTCAGTGGAGACGAGGATGTGTCGGGCATGCGCTGTAGCCATCGATGCTCCTTGGACCGGAAACTATTAAAGGACCGCTCAGGATTGTTGCACAACCCTAGCAAAAAACTGATGCTAAAAACCCGGGCTCCTTTGAGGAAACTGATTTTGTGCATCTGGTGCAATTCGTCGCAAGGTAACCGGTGCCACTGTCGAAGTCGACACGCGCGCGTTACCGCAACAAGTTTCCAGTTTCGTCTGGGTGGCTAATAATGGCGAAGGAGAAAGAATGAATGGATAACAAGCCCGAAAATGACAACCCTAAAATCAGCCCACGGAAGGATGGACCGCTGCGCGTTGAGGGGCCCGCAAATTTCTTTGATGCAAGGGGAACCCAGATCGGTCCTTTACGAAAGAAAAAGGGCAACATCGCCCTGTGTCGTTGTGGTTCTTCGCGAGACAAGCCATTTTGCGATGGCAACCATCGAAAAACTGGTTTTAGCAGTGCCAAGGTTACAGAGGGGGAGCAGGACCATCGCACTGATTATGAGGGCGAAGAAATCACGGTGCATGACAACCGCGGCATTTGCGCCCACATCGGCTACTGTGCTGATGAGCTCCCCGAGGTGTTCCGGGTTGGGGCAGAACCATGGATTGATCCCGACGGAGCTTCTGGCGAGCAGGTCAAGGAACAGGCACGTCGGTGCCCGTCAGGAGCCTTGAGTCACTCGGTCGACGGCGTGGAATATTGGGACGCGGAGAGGCCGCCAGCGATACAAGTCGTCGCAGAGGGTCCGTATTTTGTCACCGGCGGCATCGAGCTTGAGGATACCGAGAGAGGCCAAGGTGCATCTTTCGAGCACTATGCCCTATGTCGTTGCGGCCACTCGAAAAACAAGCCATTTTGCGATGGCAAGCATAAGCAAGCGAGCTTTGCCGACCCCGGCGTTTTTTGAGCTGTTTCAAAAAAATTCCAGCCAACCAGCAGACCAACAGGACGAACGATGGAAATCTCTCAAGAAGACTACAAACGAATCGAGGAAGCGATCTACAGTGCTGAAAGCCCGGTGGGTATCGACGCCAAGAAGACGCATGTCATGATCCTGCACATGCTTGAGCAGATCGACGAGCGTTTGCGTCGGCTAGAGTCAGCTTCGGCCTCACCCTAAGTCGTGATGTGCGGCAGGTGTGCAATCGCATCTGCGAGTGCCGAACATAATCAGACAAACTACGTAATTCCTTCCAGGGATTGGGGCCATGCCCGATGGTAATGTTGCCTCTCTCGAAAAGGACTTAAGCCCCCATGAAATTCACTTCTGTCGTCATGCGCCAGCGGTTGGTTTATGTTTTTGCGGCGTCGATGTTTGCCGTTAGCTGCAATCCAGCAGAACCAGTCGACACACTACGGCCCCAATCTGCTACCACCATCACCGAGGTTGATGAAGTGATCGCAGTAATTGGTGATTCCGAGGTCACACTCGGCGATCTCGTTGATGAGATAGGCGGCCAACTTGGCTTGATGGACTTTCAGTACCGTAGCCAGCGGCACCAGGTCATCGAAACGGCGATGAAACAGTTCGTAAGGACGAAGCTTCTCGAATCCGAAGCCCAATCCCGTGGCATTACCGTCGATGTGTTGGTTGCGGAGGTTCTCGGTGACAAGGTGAGTGTCAGCGATGATGACGTTCACTTCTTCTACATTCAGAATCAGGCTCAGCTCGGTGACCGGACTTTCGAATCGCTTGCTCCGCAAATCCGAGCCTATCTCGAGAACGAGATTCGCGACCCAGTCCTCGAAGAGTTTGCCCAAGGATTGGTTGAGGATCACGATGTTAACTACGTGCTCAGCCCATTCCGTGTCAACATCGATACGACTGACTCGCCGATGTTCGGCAACGTTGAGGCACCAATAACGCTCATCGAATTTTCCGACTTCGAGTGCCCTTATTGTCAGTCATTCATCGCAACCCTTGAGCAGATCAAGGATGAATACCCCAACGAAGTAAAGATCATCTTCAAGCAATTTCCGCTCAACGATATCCATCCGAACGCACAAAAGGCGGCAGAAGCTTCGCTATGTGCTCATGAGCAGGGAAAATTTTGGGAGGCCCACGATCTGTACTTCGCCGAGCAGGATCGTCTCGAGGTTGCCAACCTTGAGGAGAAAGCAGAGCGGCTAGGTCTCGACACCCTGGCATTCAGTGCGTGTCTAGAGTCCGGGGAATACGCCGATGTCATCAGCGCCGACGTTAGCCAAGGCACTGCAGTGGGTGTCAATGGCACCCCGGCGATATTCATTAACGGTCGCCCGCTGCGCGGGGGAGCGGTTCCCTTCGAAATGGCGGCAGAGATGATCGATGACGAGCTCAAGCGCCAGAAGCGTTGAGATAAGGCTAGCCACGAGACAAATATCATTAGCTGTTGTGCTTCTCGTTTGTGCCGTGTGCGCACCTGAGCCCGGCAACCAGTCGCCCGATCCAGTAACACCTCATGTCTTCTTCGTCACGGGTGACGATGAGTACAGCTCCGAGTTAACCATGCCGGTTTTTGCAAACGAACTTGAAGCTAACTACGACATGCGCGCAACGGTTCTGTCTGCGTATCCTGACGAGTACGCTGACAATATTCCAGGTCTTGAAACCCTGGCAGGCGCTGACCTAGCGGTGTTTTTCTTGCGTAATCGTGTGTTGCCGACTGAGCAAGTCGAACATATTCGGGGATACATAGATTCTGGCAAGCCGGTGGTCAGCATACGCACGTCTACTCACGCTTTCCTCTATCCAGAGGGACACGAATTGGAAGAGTGGAACGAATTTGGCCCGCGCGTCGTTGGAGCGCCGTACGTTTGGGACTACGGTCACAACACCAGCACTGACGTGTCTATTGCCGAAGGCGCGGCCGGACACGCGATTCTCCGGGGAGTCGAACCGACGTTTCACGTACGTTCCTGGCTCTACAAGCTCATTCCGGACTATCCAACTGCTGATTCAGAGGTATTACTAATGGGGTTTCCGCCGGAGCCAAACGTTGACGAAGAAGCCGGCGACCCCGCCCCCAATGCTGTTGCGTGGACACGTCATACTGAAACGGGTGGCCGAGTTTTCACAACAACGATGGGGCACCCTGAAGACCTCCGGGTCGAAAGCCTGCAGCGCCTCATTATCAACGGTATCCACTGGGCCTTAGGCAAAGAAGTTCCTCTGCAGTGGGCTGGCTCGCTGCCTATAGACGTTCCGTACAAGCAAGAGGACGAAGCGGAACGTGGGGAGTGGGCGAGTATGAGTAGCCTGCCAGAAAAATAAGGCGGAGGGGGTGGGATTCGAACCCACGTCCCGGGGTTATAACCCGAGAACCCGATTTCGAGTCGGGCGCGGTACGGCCAGGCTTCGCTACCCCTCCGTACGAGAATCTCAGACTGGCAAAGGGGAGGATAACATCGGGCCGGAGGCCATCCGAGTTGGCGAATCGTTATGCGCCCGGATCTGCCCGAGTCAGACTTTCTCCTCTTTAGGTGAGGAGCGCGATGCTAGTCAGGGCAATATCGGGACTTTGGCGGCGTCACGCCTTGTTCAGCTCGTCTAGCCGTCCTGCGAAAAGGTTGGCAATCGGCCGCGTTCGTTCTCCACGCTCAAGAAGAATCTTCATCATCGAGGTTATTGGAGTGGCGAGCAGCATGCCGACGATCCCCCAAAGTGTGCCCCAGACCATCAGCGCAAGGAGAATCGTGACTGGATGAAGATCGAGCTCATCCCCCATAACCATTGGCTCAATTACATTACCGATGCTTAGCTGGATCGCCCCGGGCAGTGCGATGGCTAGAAACATGGTCATCGTGCTCAACTCTGGGCTAACTAGCACGACAGGCAGTGGTAGCAACGTTGCCACTATCGAGCCAATGCTGGGAATGAAGTTAAGCAGGAAGGCCATTAGCCCAAAGGCCATTGCCAGTTCGATGCCGAGGACACTGAGAATGATCCCCACCAATATCCCGGTGAAGGCTGAAATAATGAACTTGAAGGCGATGTATTTCTGTACCCTCTTCTTAACTTCAACCCACATACTGTTTGCGGGAGCCTCGTGTGCCGAGCCACCGAGCAGCAAAAACATGAGAAAGATCAAGACGATCGACCCTTGAGACACGAGGGAAACGATCGCGTTAGTGATGCTGATCGCTGCTGTGCTGATCGCGTTTAATGGCAGCGAAAGAAGTTCGTCTGGATTCACCCCGAGGTCTTGGAGCGGGAGGTTTGCGAGTGCGCTATCGACCTGGTCCAGTACTAAAGCTTGATACGTTGGAGCGTTTGTTGCCAACCGCTGGGCAGACGTCATGACCAGCATCCCAGCTAGTGTCAACAGGGTGACCGCGAGAATCAACGTCAGTAGCACCGCGGCCCACTTTGGAACCCGCAGTTTAGTGGTTAAGTAATCAATCAGCGGTGAAAGCCCCAACGCGATGAACAGCGCCAACACGAACGGCACAAAGACGGCCTGTAACCACCAGAGCGCAGCGCCCACCGCGGTGGTTGCCAGGATGACCAAGCACGTCGTTTGAATTCGCTCGTCAACAGTCTGTTGGCTCATTGCGGGCCGTTCCAAGGTTCGATCGTGACGCGCTCGATTATTGAGCCCTCAAGCACTCGGTCGACAACTTCCATCCCCGACACGATCGTGCCGATTATCGTGTAGTTGTAGTCGAGACGAACGTTGTCGACAAGGTTAATGAAGATTTGAGAATCACCTGTGTCACGTCCACGCGTGGAAATGCCGACGGTGCCACGCAAGTGAGAGCGATTTCCAACCTCATCCCGGCTGTATGGGCCATCACCAACATATTCATTTGCTCCAGGACTTCCACCTTGGATAACGAAGTTGGCAACCACACGGTGAAAGGTCAACCCGTCAAAGTATCCATCGCGCGCTTGCCGTGCGAAGCGCGCGACATTGGTTGGCGCCTCATAAGGATGAAGCTTGACCTCGATGACGTCACCACCTTGCATCTTCATTCGAACCCTTGCTTGCTCAAGGTTGATGAGATCTTCGATAGTGGGAAACGGAGCCAGGGGCAAAGGAGTTGGCGAAGGAGAGACGGTCGAGCCGGTCCAGGAGAGCAAAACCTGGGCTGCCTGCGCCGCAATTCGCGGGTCAAAATCCTCAATGTAGGGAAGGATGCTGTCGGTATTCTCCGCATCGCCAAGTTCTCCGATTCGTCTTAGAATGGCAAGCCGCGGATCACGCGAAGTCTCTCTCTTCTCGAGCGTGACGCGCTCAAGGGCCTCAATCAGCATCGCCAAAGCGTCTGGATGCTCAGTGGCTTCCAGCATATCCGAAGCGGTGATCAAACGTTGATAGTCTTCACTGTTCAGCGCCGCGACGGCGGCCCCGTCTGCAGCATGGCCGAGAATGGTGTCGAGGCCTCGGAGTGCTGCGTCAGCGACATTCGGAAACGGGTCTTGTACAAGCTGTTCCAACACGTCGATAGCGCCGATGGTGGCCGCAGCTCGGGCTGCGTACATTCGGACCTGCCATATTGGGTCCACGCTGGGCACCGAGATTAGCTGTTCAGCAGCATCCGGATGAACGTGTGCAAGCGTGGTTAAAGCATGGGCGGCAGAGTGCCAGGTGATCGGCCGTCTGGCGTTGATCGGTGGGTCCACCAGCATGCGCAACATATTGACAACCGACGGGGTGCTGATCCCAGGGCTGGCGAGGCTAACCTCATGGCAAACTTGTGTCAGCAGGTCGATTGCCTGTAGAGAAACGTTCGGGTCGTCATCCTCGACCAATGTAGTAATTGTCGCGCAGCCTTCGGGCCCATGTTCGAGGCGACCGTACCCTCGCAACCCTTCGTAGCGGACTTGCCCTTCGGTGTCAGCGAGCGCGATCTGCAGCAACAAACGCTGTCGATATAAATCGTCAACCCCGCTGGCAGCAGCAGCGGCAAGGCGCCGCACCTCGACATCCGGGTCGTAAAGGGCGATCTCGACAGTTTCTGCATCAGCCCTACCCGCCTCGTTGAGGACGGCGAGAGCCAGCCGGCGCACCCGTGCTGCGGCGAACATCGCTTCCGGTTCTAGCTGCTCGGCTTCGGTGGAGTTGGCACTCCCCCGACCATAGTGGATAAAGCCGACCAGGCGGTCCCTGGCTCCGGAAGCCAACTCGATATCTGCATTAGTGCGCACCAATGATTCAAATCCACGTAGAGTCGGCACCAACGTTTCAAGGGACGCATCGCGTTGGGCGACATCGAGCAGGATTGTCTGCGTCTGCTCGATCGTTGCAGCTGAGGCAGGACGTAAGCGGCCGAGTGACTGGGCAAGTTCTCCGCGCACTGCTGGATCGTGTTCTTCATCGAGGCGCCCGCGCAGGAGATCAGCTGCCGTTTCAGTATTAGCATTGAAGACGCTTTGAGCGATGGCCCCTGCGGCGGTCAAGCGCACCAGCGGATCGGGATCGGTGAGCGTCCGGCCAAGTACAGCGAGCGCGGCAGGCTCTTCTAGACGGCCAAGGCCACGCGCCGAGAAGTGGCGTAACAGAGCGTTGTCAGAAGCCAGTCCGTTGCGCAAGGCGGTTGCCTCCGCGAACGTCGGGCGGCGGTCTTCTTCAGCCATGATCTCAACAAGCACAGCCAGGTCTTCAGCACCAAGGTTGGTCACGGAGTTGGTCGGGGTGCCGACAAAACAACCGCATACAAAGAGACCAACCGCGAAGATTAGACTTGGGCCCCACCCGTGGGTTATACGACCTGTGTTTGGCAGAAGCTGATGCATCCGTTGATGGTGGTGTTGAGGCAAGGTAGCTGTCAAGTGAAGGATATTGGGCAGTAGAATGTGGCGTTTACGGCACCGGTACTTCCCGACCGTCTAGTGGCCGGAGAGGTACTCGTAAGCTGCGGTGACCTCCTTGAACTTCTCTGAAGTCAGCTCGATGAGCTCGGGACCAAGGTGTGCGACCCGGTCGGGATGGTACTTGGTGCGAAGCTGCTTGTAAGCTTTTTCGATCTCGGCCGAGCTTGCCCCATCATGGAGCCCAAGCGTGGCAAGAGCGTCTTGGCGTTGCCTCGGAGCGCTGGTTGGCGGGGAGCGGCGGTGCCTGCGACCGGGTGGCACCATACGCTCGATGGCGACACGAATAATCGTCATCACGACCCAGATGAAAATGAAGGAGAAAATGGCTCTATAGAGCATGCCCTCAGTATGCCAGAGGGGTATCCTGAACCCGAATGCAAGCCCCCGTCATTTTTCGGCATTCCCTCCTGGCTCGTTACTTTCACGAAGATGAGTTTCGATAGCAGACAAGTTCTGGTGAGCTGCGAGCACGCCTCGAACCGTCTCCCCGAAGACATGAAGGCGCCGCCTGAAATGATGGCACTGCACATTGCTTGGGATCCTGGCGCCCTCAAGATTGCTAGGCGATTAGCAGAAACTTTCAGTGCACCTCTGCACGCTGGTGAGTATTCGCGTCTGGTCGTTGATCTCAATCGAACCATCGGCAACTCTGTGCTAGTTCGCCGCGTTTCCGATGGCCACAGGATTCCGTTCAACCGTGGCCTTAGAAGATCTGATGTTCAGCGACGCATTGAGGATTACTACCTTCCATATCGGACCGCTGTATTGGGAGCAGTCGAGGGAATCATTCAGGATCGTGGTCGGTGCGTGCACCTTTGCATTCACACCTATACGCCGCAGCTTGGCGACAATGTGCGAGGCAACGACATCGGGCTTCTCTACGATCCACACAGACAACCAGAGGCAGCATTGGTGCACGAACTGCGCGACGCGCTCATTGAGCGAACCGGTTTGGTGGTGTGGCTAAATCGTCCCTATCAAGGGACAGCAGACGGCATCCTGCCGCGTATCCGAGAGGTCTACGATGCCGAGGCCTATGTTGGAATTGAACTCGAGGTAAACCAAAGATTCGCTGAGTCACCCACTGAACTTGTTGACATCACGGACGCCTTCAGCGGGTGTGTGCAAGACCTTTGCGGCTGGAAAGAACGGGATGGTAAGCAGTTAATGGCCCGGAAAGCCAGTTGACTTTAGGGGTGGTTCACTTACGCAGTTCATGGACTACTGATACGTGTTTAGCTGTCTAGTTTGCCTCGCCTTTATCGTCCGCGACGCTTCAACTCGTCATTGCGCTCCACCACCGATACTCCTTCGGTAATCCAAAGCTTGGCCGGCTCGCCCTTCAGGTAGTGACCGAACCAATCGAGGACGCGGTGATGGTAGTCAACCTGGTTCTTCTCTTGCCGGTTGCTATGGTTCTCGTTGGCGTACACCAACATGACGAACATTTTGCCGGCGCGTCGGGCGTAGTTGTACATCTCAACACCCTGATGCCAGTCGACTGTACCGTCGTTGTCGCCGAAGGCCATAAGCATCGGGGTCTCAAGCTGCGTGATTCCCATCACCGGAGACTCGCGAACGTAGGCTTCCATGTCTTCCCAGTAAGGAACGTCCATTCGTGCCTGTCCCGTTTCAAAATGGCCGCTTTCCGGCAGGCCTTGGTTCCAGTGAATGGTTCCGAACATAGAGAAAAAATTGGTTAAAGCGGCGCCCGACACTGAAGCAGCGAAGATATCGGTTTGAGTGGGAACGTATGCTGCTTCGTAGCCACCCCACGAGTGGCCGACGAGACCGACACGATCGCCATTGACCATGCCGGTGTCGACGACGGTCTGAACAGCAGGGCGGATACACTCGACCGCTGATGACCCTGGGCGGCGACCCTGGAAGAAGATGTCGGGCTGCAGAACGAAGTAGCCAAGGCTGGTCCACACGGCCGGGTTGTAGGGGCTGCGCTCGGTTGGCACCGAGTAGTTGTGCACCGATTGCGACAATCGCTCATAAACGTAGGTGATCATCGGGTACTTCTGCCCCGGCGCGTAGCCGGCGGGATAGAAAAGAGCACCCTGTACTCGCTTGCCGAACTCGCACGAATAGTCGATGAGCTCTGAATAGCCCCAGGCGAAATCAGCTTGATATGGGTTGGTCTTGGTGATCTGAACTGCTTGCGAGAGGTCGGCGCCAACAAAGTAGTCGGGGGAATCGTCGAAGTCCTGGATCACGTAGCCGAATTGATCGACGTCGGTAGCCTTAATTAACCGTCCGACGCTGGCGTTGAGCCAGACAAGACGGGTTAGTCCACGGTCCTCTCCTTTGGCGCCAAGGCGAGCGTAGCCTGACATCTTGGTCCACTGGCCGAACATGCTCAGATACAGAGGCGCATCGAGGCTGATTGCCGATTGCTCGCGGTCGAGACGAGTGTAACGATAGCGAATCTCGTCGTCGGCACCATTGGTGAGACGGATGCTGCCATCACCGTCGGGGTTGACCGACCAGATGTCATAACGGTCGTATAGCAGCACGGCTTCGTCGTTCTCGGCCCAGCCGGCGAGGCCCCAGGAGGGCTTCTGCTCGACTGGGTAATCGTGGTCGCGGTTTACGAAATCCGCTGACAGGTTCGATGTCAGGTCGGTGTGTTTGTCAGTCGCGATGTCGTAGGCGATATGGGTATCGTCTTTAAAGTACAGAAGGTGCTCACCGGTGGCACTACCGCCGGAGAAGTAACGCACCCGATCGACAACACGGGTGCGCTCGCCGGTCGCCACGTCAATCAGATCGACGTCAAACCAACGTCGGCCGAACATGCTGTCGAAGATGTATGACTTTCGATCGGTTTCGGTGGCGTGGCGTTGACCGTTGAGCAGCACGACGGTCTCATCGAGGTCGGTCCCAAGTTGCACAAAGCGATCATCGGCAACGTGCCAGACTGCCACATAGCTTTTGGCCCGATCCCGTTGTTCTTGCAACTTCTGCATAGGGATAATGCGCTCGTCGAGGGCGTGCCAAACATCGACGTCTGCGGGCTCGGTTTTCTCTTTGCCACTTTCGCGTGAGGCGGAGACTTGTTCCTCTTCCCCCTGATCCGATTCCACTCCCTCGGTACTAGCGATGCTCTCTTCTTCGTCCGCTGGCTTTTCAGGCCATTCCCGGACGCCAAAGAAGATCGCACTGCCGTCTTCGGCCCAGCTTGGGGAACGGTGTTCAACGATCCGCATGTCGGAGGGGAAATCAGCGTGGGCACGGTGGTCGAACTGAAACGTCCTCGATGTGCCAGAAGCGAGATCACGCCAAGCGAGCACGATATGGGCCGGTTCTTGGTGCGACAGGCTTTCCTCAGAGCGAAGTACAGCGAGATCATCTTCATCTTCGCGCCACGTGGGTTTTGTGAAGGTCGCGTCGCCTGAGTCGAGAACGAGTAACGAGCTGCTGGTTGCATCATAGAGTTGGATACCGTTACCGGCGCCGCTCTCAGTTGAAACCGCCATCGCTATCCGAGGGGCGTTATCCTGCCAAGTGAACTCGGAGACATTCCCGAAGTTAATGCTGCTGCCTGACTCGAGGGCGCGGATTACAAGGTCCGAGGTTTTGGCCCCCGTTGCTGGGTAGCCTCGAATAGCTAGATATTCACCGGAGTTGTCGAAGAGAAATGAAGCTACAGCCTCAAAAATCTCTTCCTCACCACTCGCCAAGTTCAGTAACCCCATGCGGTTACGAATCGGTCGGTCCTCTTCCCGCATGCGTTCCTGCTCACCCTCTGAGTAGCCAATCCGGTAGGCGAGCCAACGTGCGTTGCTCGCGAATTGCGGGGCGCTCCCGCTCTCGACGACCTTCGGGTCGCTAGTTGGCTCGGACTCTGGGCTGGTCATACTGGTGGCGAAGATGCGCAGCTCGGATGTGCTGTCGACACGGCGGATACTGACCGCTAGGTGGGCACCGTCGGGGGAGAGCACGCCACTACTTAGCGTTTCCCACTGGCCGTAGTCTTGTGGAGTGACGGAGGTTCTTTCCTGGGCGGTGACTTCTGGCCCTACAGAACCCACGAGTAATACAACAAGAACCACAAGTATGATTAGTGAAGTCTTTTTCATCACGCCTCCATTTTCTCAGATGACTTGCCGAGGAAAGAATATCGCGGGCAAGGTACCGGTTTCCGAACAACACACTAGGCATATATGGGTATCTGCTACTAGCGAGGGAGCCCTAGCCAACACACCGAAGAAGCCCACAACCACCGAATAACATAAACTAAGGTCCCGGATTAATGGCTGCCCCCATCCGCCAAAAATCCGAGGCTCTACGATTCTTGTTAGACGGAGTTGAATTATGGAAGCAATGGGAATTATTGGATTTGTTTTCGGACTTGCTGCACTTGGCAAAGTAATAATGCTTGAGATGAAATTAAAAGAAATGGATGTCTTAAAGGACTAAGGGGAGCATGGCCCCTCGTTCCTTGCGTCCCGTCAAAATGGGTACTGAGCGACCATTTAATGGCACCGTTCAAGAAAATGCGATGTCCCCGCCCGGGAATTGCCGTTGCGACACTTGTTTACTTTTCGACTATTTAAGTGAGCTACCTTTACCCATACTTCTCCACTCTCGCTGCCAATGATGTTCTCGCGGGCTACCTTCTGGTGTTCCTTGAGGGTGAGAAACATTAATTTGCCGAGGATACGTTCGGTGCCTCGTCGCAACCCCTTTATAATGTCAGTTCCTTGATCTTCCTCCCCACGAATTAGGTGCCGCAATGTTCCGAATTGCTCATTTCTTACTTTTGGCTACATGCATTGCCGTGTTTGCTTGTGGTGGAGGGCAAGAGGTGCGTTTTCTGAGCATGGGGACGGCACCTCCAGGGGGCGCGTTCTTTGTTGTCGGTGGTGCCATAGCGAGGGTTTTCAACGAGAACACTAGTGGCTTCAGCATGACCGCCGAGGCGACGAGCGGCTCGCAGGAGAACATCCGGCGGTTGACCACCGGAGAACTAGACTTCGCCCTTTCGAATTCGGCGATTACCTATTTTGCAGTACGCGGAACTGAAGGTTGGACCCAGGCTTACCCGATGAGAGCTGTGATGACGTTGGCTCCGAACGTAGCGATGTTCGTCGTTGCGGCCGACTCTGCCGTCGAAAGCATCCCTGACCTCGCTGGCAGTCGCGTTAGCGTCGGACCGGCAGGAGCGGGGTTCGAGTACTTCATTCGTCCACTGTTGGCTGCGCACGGGGTGACCTACGATGACTTCTCCCCGATTAACGCGACCCAAGCTGGGGCAGTGGACTTGCTAACCGATGGGTCGGTGGTGGCGGCCTTCCTCGGCGGTGCGGTGCCGACTGCGTCAATCACACAGGCGGCGGCAGTGCTGGACATTCGCCTGGTTCCTTACGGCCCCGCAGCAATGCAGCAACTCATCACAGAATACGTGTTCTTTAATCCAGCGACGATTCCAGCTGCTACCTACCGTGGAATAGACACCGATTACAAAGGTCTCGACGTCGGCTCGATGCACCTTATTACTAGTGCCGACGTGAACGAGGAACTTGTCTATGAGGCTACCAAAACGCTGTATGAGAACCGAGAGGCAGTAGTCTCCCAGCATCCTGCTGGCCGCGCCATCAACGCGAGCAATGTGGTGCGCGACACTGGCACCGAGTTTCACCCTGGCGCCGTGCGGTTCTACCGGGAGATCGGCATCTGGCCGCAATGACCGTTAATGATGCACCTAGTGTCCGACTAGCTGAGCGCTTGGTCGTTATCGTATTAGGCTCGGTGATGTGCCTACTCACGCTAATTGAGGTGAACTACCCACATCTTGCCCCCCCTGCACAGCTGTCGCTGTTCGCTCTGCTCGGCTTGGTGCTGTGTTTCTTGACGGTGCCAGCGCACAAGAAGCTACAGCACAAGAACTGGGCGCGCATGCTCGATTTCGGGCTCGTTGGCCTCACGACGATGTGTTTTGGGTATGTTTTTACGCAGAACGAGCCGTTGCTCGGCAACCTTTGGATTGGCGGCCAGTCGCTCGGCAACCGTGCTGGATCCGAGTCAAGCGCAGAAACAGTGATTGGTTTGCTGGGCCTCATTCTGATCCTGGAGGCAGCTCGTCGGTCGCTTGGTTGGGCGCTACCTATCCTAGCCAGCGTTTTTCTTGCTTATGGATATCTTGGCCCCTACTTGCCGGTATGGTTGTTTCCGCACCGTGGCTACAGTGTAGAGCGCCTTGTCGCTCAAGCGTTCCTGCACAGCCAGGGTGTTTTCGGCATCGCGATGAACGTCATGTTCACATACGTTTTTTTATTTGTGGTTTTTGGGGCCTTCTTGCAAGCAACTGGCGCAACCCGTTTCATTATCGATTTCGCGGACAGCATCTTCCGCGGCAGCCCCGGTGGACCGGCGAAAGTGGCCGTAGTTAGTTGCGGCATGATGGGTTCTCTGTCGGGCAGTGCTGTTGCTACCTGCGCCGTAGTTGGAACCCTAACGATTCCAAGCATGCGGGCGGCAGGTTTTCGATCGAAAGTCGCAGGGGGAATCGCCGCTGCAGCCAGCTCGGGTGGTGCTCTAATGCCCCCTGTGATGGGTGCCGGTGCCTACATGATGCTAGAAATCGTGCAACCTTCTGTGACTTACCTTGAGGTCATCCGCGCCGCATTGTTGCCAGCGATTCTCTACTACTCGTCGTTGCTACTCATTGTGCACTTCACGGCACGCCGATTGGTTGGAGATATGGCAACCGAAGGCCAGGTTGCCGAGGCGGGGACACCGTCGAAATTTCGGGTTCAGTGGGAAGGCATGATCTTCGGAGGCGCATTGGTGGTTCTGATTGCCTTGCTGCTTTTTGGCAACACACCGTTTCGGGCGGTAACTATGGCACTGGTTACAGTGGTGATCCTTGGCATGCTGAACGAGCGTACCCGAATAAAAGCCCCAGATTTTTTCAGGGCTTTTGGTCAGGCTGCCGTCGACATGCTGCCGCTCGTAGCGGCAGCAGCATGCGTGGGTGTTGTTATCGGAGTCGTCACCCTCACTGGCGTGGGCACACGCCTTCCAGCGACTATCATTCCGCTTGCCGAGCAGAGTTTGTTGCTGGCTCTTGTGCTCATCATGGCTTCGTCAATCGTTCTTGGCATGGGCTTGCCGTCGGCAGTTGTTTACCTGCTCCTAGCTACCCTCCTCGGTCCGGTTCTGGGCAATCTCGGTGTTGTGCCACTTGCGGCGCATTTATTCATCTTTTACTTCGGGATGATGTCAATGGTGACCCCACCGGTCGCTCTCGCTGCGTACGTGGCTGCGTCGATTGCAGGCGCTGACATTATGCAGACGGGGTGGCAAGCTTTTCGTTTCGCCCTCGTTGGTTTCACGTTGCCGTACATCTTTGTGTTTCGCCCCGAGTTGCTAATGCTTTCTGGCGACGGCAGCACCGCACCGATTGGGGCGATTGTTTACGCAACCACAATAGCGGCGTTGGGCGTCTTGGGTTTTGCTGCCGGGCTCGCTGGCTTCTTGTTCAATAATTTGTCGCCCGTAGCGCGCGGTTCCTCGATCGCGGCGGCTGCATTATTGCTCGTTCCCGGGCAGGGTATTGAGTTATACGGCACCCGAATCCTGGTTCTTGACCTCGCTGGTATCGTGCTGCTTGGTGCCGTGGCGGTCACGAGCTGGAAGTTGCGCGGTTGATTGTCAATGGTCTTTCCCGCGACAATTCATTCAACCTGCGAGGCGGGCCGAAGGCCAGCCTAGCAACGGCGGTCTTTTTACTTACTGGTTAGGCTTCCTTCAGAAACGGAGTCGCCCAATGATTATTTATCGCACCTTTGTCGTCATTGCGTTAACTGTCATCGTTTCCATGCTGCTTGTGGCACAAACGACCATTGCGTTGCAGTCCGAAGCGCCTCAGGAAGAAAATCGCCGCCTGATGACAGCATGGGATACGCAGAACTTCACAACGGTAGGAAGCCCCCGTATCTCGCCAGATGACCAGTGGGTCCTTTACACGCAGAGCGTCCGAGACTGGGATGACGATGAACTTGACCGGGCTACGCACATTTGGAGGGTTCGCACCGACGGTACTGATCGTCGCCGGCTCACCTTTGGCGAGTCGGACACAGGATCACCGGCTTGGTTTCCGGATGGCAGCAAGATTGCATTCGCGTCTGGCCGAGCCGAGGGTGAAGAGACCCAAATCTTTTCCATGTATGTGGATGGTGGCGAAGCATGGCAAGTTACCGAGCACGAGGGAGGTGTTTCTCAGTTTTCGATCGCACCAAATGGCGAAAGCATTCTGTTTACTGCGCGCGACCGTTTGAGCGAGGAGCAGGAAAGGCGTCAAAAAATACACGACGATGCCGAGGTAGTCGATGAGAGTTTTCAGATGACCCACCTCTGGTTCTTTGACATCGATTCTGGCGAGAGCAAGCGTCTGACCAGCGGCGATTTCACCATCTCGGATCCCCAGTGGGCTCCAGATTCTTCGAAGATTGCGTACGTTACCCGGCCCACCCCTAAGGTCGATGATTCGTCATGGAGTGACGTGTGGGTTGTTGATCTCGAAGGCAACGCTGAACTCTTTTTTGAGAACGCAGGGCCCGACACCAGCCCTCGGTGGTCGCCCGACGGCAACACATTAGCCATGGCATCGAAGCCGCAACCAGGGAATACCCAGTGGTACAGCAAGTTGCACCTGTTCCCCGCTGATGGCGGTGAACCCATCATCATGCTCGACGACTTTGATCTTGCCTTCGGGCAGCCGATGTGGGCGCGCGATGGCCGAACGATCTACTGGTCGACGGGACAGGGTACGGTTACCAACCTATTTGGCGTCGACCTGGACTCCGGTGAGTTGACCATCAGACGCGCTCCGATGCGCGGCGCCAACGGCCAGTGGCAGTTATCACACGACGGCAACTTCTGGGTGTTCAGTCACAGTGACCCTGGGCGCCCCGGCAACCTTTGGGTTGCGACAAGAGAGGGTGATGGTTTCGGGCCGGCCGTGCAACTCACTGACGCCAACCCGTGGGTTGAGCAAGAAGAAGTGCAGCTCGGCAGGGTCGAATCTGTCCGCTGGACGAACTCCGATGGGGGCACCATTGAAGGGGTCTTAACCTATCCGGCCGATTTTCATGAAGGCACACGATACCCCCTGATCGTCAACCCTCATGGCGGCCCCAGCGGTGCCTCGATGGAAAGTTTCAGTTCGACCAACCACATGTTCGCCGGCAACGGATTCCTGGTGCTTCAAATCAACTTCCGTGGCAGCTCCAACTACGGCCAAGAGCATCTCAATGCGAACCAGGACAACTGGGGCATCCGTGACTACGACGACATCATGACCGGTGTCGACTACGTCACAGAGCAAGGTTGGGTTGACCCCGATCGTATGGTTGCTTACGGATGGAGCTACGGTGGCTATATGACATTCTGGATGTCGACGCAGACTGATCGGTTCAAGCTGATCTCACCAGGCGCCGGTTTGTCGAACCTTTATTCGATGTACAGCACCACGGACATCCCCGCTTACCTAGGTTGGTTCTTCGGCACCCCCTGGGACAATGAAGACATCTATCGGCAACTCTCGCCGATTCGTCATGCGCATAAGGTCACCGCGAGGATTTTGATTATGCACGGTGCCAATGACGAGCGCGTGCCACCAGAACAGGCGGTGGAGTTCTATAAGGCTCTGACCGATCTTGGCAAAGACGTTTCTTTTGTTCGCTACCCGCGGCAGGGGCATGGCATCAGCGAACCGCGTCTGGCGATGGATCGACTACGTCGTTACGTGTGTGCTTTTACCGATGTATTGGGTATGGAAGCGACCACCGAGCAGTGTGACGGTGGAGTGCCGATGGTTGATACCGGAAACGGTGAAAACATGGACGACAAAGGGATGACTGAAGTTGGTTTACCAGAGAGCGCTGTCGACATTGAGTTGCTGCATGGTGAGGGCCTCGACTGCGGGATTTTTGAGGTGAACTGTTATCTCAAAGATGAGTAAATGCCTGCCGTTGCAGTCCAGAACGCTTGATGTGTGTTACGGAAGCCTGGGAAAGTCGGGATGTGACTGAATCGATCATCGACAAATTTGAGCGCCCGTTGCGTGACCTTCGTGTCTCGGTAACGGACCGGTGCAACTTTCGGTGTCGCTACTGCATGCCTCGCGAAGTGTTCGGCGAAGGCTATGAGTTCCTCCCGCGACGCGCGATCCTTCGGTTTGAGGAGATCCAGCGTGTCGTTCGCATCGTGGCTGGGTTAGGGGTACGGAAGGTACGCATAACGGGAGGCGAACCGCTACTGCGGCGCGACCTGTCTCAACTCATCACTATGCTTAACCAGATCAAGGGCGTGGAGTTGGCATTGACGACCAATGGAGCGCTGCTACCCGAGCAAGCTCAGGCACTTGCTGACGCTGGGCTCAAACGGGTCACCGTGAGCTTGGATTCTCTAGACGACAAAACTTTTCGGGCCATGAACGATGCGGACTTTCCAGTCGCTGATGTCCTTGATGGCATCGAGGCAGCAGCTGTTGCTGGACTAACCCCGATCAAAATCAACGCCATGGTGCAGCGTGGCGTCAACGAAGATTCGGCCGTCGAGCTGGCGCGATATTTCAAAGGGTCTGGCCATATCGTGCGATTCATTGAATTCATGGATGTGGGCATGACTAATAATTGGCGGCCTGAGGATGTTTGTGTGGGGGCCGACATCGTCGAGCGCATTACGGCTGAGTTTCCTGCCGAACCGGTATCTTCGGCCTACCGTGGCGAGGTTGCCAAACGCTGGCGCTACACCGATGGCGAAGGAGAATTCGGCATCATTACCTCAGTGACGGAGCCGTTCTGCGGCGATTGCACACGCGCCCGCCTTTCCGCGGAGGGTGTTTTGTACACGTGCCTGTTCGCGGGCGAAGGAACTGATCTGCGCGATACTCTGCGCTCCGGAGGGTCTGACGAAACGCTGCGTACCCTCCTCTCGGATATCTGGTCAAGTCGGGAGGATCGTTACTCGGAACGGCGCTTCAAGGAGAGCAAGTTACCATCCCGTATCGAAATGTCTTATATCGGGGGCTAATTGAGGCGGACCAGACTCCTGTTTTGCATACAGGCAGGACAAGCCGCCACTCAGACGTTAAATGATCCGCCCTTCCCCTGCGTAAAGTAAGGGTTTTGGCCAGAGGCATGGTCGGTTGTGTCGTAGACGCTCTCGATTTCCGGGATCTGTTCCTTGAGCATGCGCTCAATTCCCTGTTTTAGGGTTACGTCGACCATGCCGCATCCCTGGCAGCCACCGCCAAGCTCGACGTAGGCAATGCCTTCTTTTACCTCGAGCAACGTGACGTGACCGCCATGAGTCTGGACGCCGGGATTCACCTGTTCATTGATGAACTGCTGCACCCTCGCGAAAAGGGGGTCGCTCGAAGGATCAGGCTCATTTGGGTTGTCGACGCTGAACCCGCCTCCGGAGACACTGTCAACGAAGTCGACAGAGGCACCTCGAAGCAGGTGAAAGCTGAAGCCATCGACTAAGAGATCAAACCCTTCTTGAGGCAATATGACATCGTTTTCCCGAGGCTCGTCGAATCTGAACCCGCATTCGTAGCTGGTGCGACCACCTTGCACGTAGACCCGCAGACTGGTGTCATTGGGTTGTTCCGTGGCCTCGGCGAACTCCAGCACCTTCATCGCGGCCCCTGTAGTAAACGTGATTGGGTTGGTGTCCACTGTAGTGTCTTCTCCTGCTAAATTAACTTCTTTCTGGCCCATGGACCCCTCCACCCCAGCGAGGCAAGAAAACAAAAGGTCAATGGAAGGTTATGGTACAGGAGGCGGGCGGTAAAGTGGTCTCGAGCGTGGTCCCTGGCTCTTATTGTGTAGGCTCGATTTCAAATTCGAGTTGTGAATAAGCGCGGCGCAAAGCTGCTTCCGCTTCAGCCGGCGTATCGGCATGCGCGAATATGAATCCAAGATACCTATTCCCCTCTGGCAATGGTCGCACGCGCTGGCCAGGGTTGATCGTCAGAGTGACCTCACTGATTGCTTGGCAGCCACGGGCCGCATTGACTCCACGGACACGGCGAAATACGCCGGCTGCGGGGATTGGGAGCATCATTACACCACCGGCCCGATGGTTTTCCGGCGATAGATCACAGGTCATGCTAAGTGCGTGACGCAAAATAAGCTCCTCAAGAGACACACCGTTGGCAAATTTCAGAACTCGTGGGCACAGGCCACCCATGGCGCGCGCGGCCAGGTCAATGATATGAACACCGTCCTGGTTGACGCGCACCTCGGCGTGCATCGGACCCTCCCGAAGGCCGAGTGCAACAACAGCTTTTTCAATGGTAGTGACGATTTCTCGTTGTGCCTCCATGCAAGCACGCGACGGGGTCACATAGATGGTTTCTTCGAAATAGGGTCCTTCGAGGGGGTCGGGCTTGTCGAAAATCGCCAGCGGATGCACGGAACCTTTCGTGATTATGGCCTCGATCGCATACTCGACCCCAGGTACGTAATCCTCTACGAGGATCAAGTGCGATTCATTAGAACCACCACCAGCTGCAAATTCTTCGTGGAGGATATCGGCGATACGCTGGGCAGCTTGGCGGAAGCTGCCCGTATCGTCGGCGCGTATTACGCCCCGACTGGCTGATAAAAACGTTGGTTTCAGAACACAGGGGAAAGATATGCCATGGACAGAGTTACCTGTGCGCTTGAGTGCCTCCTGCACCGCGGTACCCAAACGTGAAATGCGTTCTTCTTTGCACTGTGACGTAAATCCCGGCCCCAGATCGATGACTTGGTACCCTGGAGAAGGCAGTCTTGCATCGTCGAGCGCTCTTCGCAGGTTTAGCTTGCTGCGGGTAGGAAGCACGGCTTCTACAGGATTGTGTGCTAGGCCTAGTGCTTCACCCACTGCCGCTGCAAGCACGGTCGTCTCATCATCGGTAGCGACCACGGCGTCGATCGGGAAGCGGCGGTGAAATTCCTCAACTGTGGCGCTGGCCCTGACAAGGTCCTTGAAATCAAGCGTAACCGTTGATTCTGGCGCAATTTTTTGAAGCGCTTGTTGGCCATCGGTGCCCACCGTAATGGTTACGCCGAGCCGCGCGGCCG
>CEVM01014243.1_pt1 | contig 27760 bp, 25 predicted proteins | sample 531481 | NCBI WGS metagenome assembly CEVM01 (sample SAMEA2623649, study PRJEB7988) | marine metagenome | biome: marine biome (ENVO:00000447); feature: mesopelagic zone (ENVO:00000213) & marine oxygen minimum zone (ENVO:01000065); material: "saline water (ENVO:00002010), including plankton...
CATGATTCCCGATGCGAATATCACAGACTCCGAATTGAGAAACGCGCTTTGACCCGTAAGTAAAAAAATCGCGAAAATTCTTGCTTAAGGCGAGTTTTTGGCTAACACTATGACATGACTTGCTAAAATCGATTCCTGGACAACGCGGCCCTCACCGATCAAAAGGATTGACCAGCCATGACAATTTCGTCCGTCTCGGCCGCCAGAAAGATGGGCGGAAGCAGCGTCGATCATATCCATGACCAGATGGATTCCGATCCGCATTATCCGTTCAATCTGGTCAGCAGCTGGCTTCCCCATCCGTCCAGCAATTCGATGCGGCTGTTTCTGGATCAGGTGCTGAATACCGAACCGACCGAATATCAGCCCAGCGTGCAGGCCATGGACGACCTGCTCAGCGACAATCCGGTCCTCACCTATCTGATCGAAGATGCCTGCAAGCAGAACGGCAATATCCACGTGTCCGACCTGGCGGCGGCCGAAGCTGTCAATTTCCCGCGTATTGCCAGCAAGGATGAGCTTTTGCAGGCGTTCAACACCCTGCTGACCCAGACACCGCAATTCATCGACAACGAACTGGTCGGATTGCCGTTTTCCGCGCTTGTCGTGGGAATCGACCCGACCCAGAGCGGTATGACCCTGTTCCGCCTGCCGATGTTCAACGAAAAGATGTCGGATATCCTGAACGAATGGAACACATATCTGGGCAGTTCAGCCTCGAACTGGGTGTTCGGCACCGAAGGCGAACAATGGCTGTCATCGGCTGCGAAGAAATCCTATCAGTTCGAGGTATGGCAGAAGGACAGCGAAACCCTGCCCTATTGGACCAGCTGGAATTCCTTTTTTACCCGCCAGTTCAAGGACAAGGACGCCTCGCGTCCGGTCGCCGCCGCTGACAGCAACCGGATCGTCGTCAGCGCCAATGATGGCTCTCTGTTCCGATGGGACGAGAACATCGCAGCCCAGGATGTATTCTGGTTCAAAGACATGCTGTATTCGCTGTCCGACATCCTGTCGTCCGAGCTTCCCGATCAGCAAAAGATCATTGACGATCACAAGCTGATCGATCTTTTTACCGACGGGTCCATCTTTCAGACCTATCTGAACCCCTACAATTTTCATCGCTGGTGGTGCCCGGTGAACGGACAGGTCCTGTTTGATCCGCTGGCCGTTCCGGGATATTTCTTCAACAAGCTGGTGATCCCTGATTTCGCCGGCGCCACGACCGCTTCGCTGCCCTATCTGGCGCAGGTGAATGCCCGCGGAATCATGGTCATCAAGACCCCCGATTATGGCTATGTCTGCTGCATTCCGTTGGGAATGAGCGAGGTATCATCGATCGTGTTCGATGCGGCAATGACCGGGAATCCGCAGGTCAGCAAGGGCCAGGAAATGGGCAAATTCGAATATGGCGGATCTTCCTTTGCGCTGATCTTCCAGAAGATACCGGGCAAGCGGCTGATCTTTCAGAATGCCGCAGGAGACGTCTACCAGAAGCAGCCCGTCCTGCCCAAGGGCAGCGCCAGCACCGGCGGGAACATCACCCTGATCGGGTCGCAGATCGGGCAATGGCAGGATGTCGTCCATGATATCGCTGCCGATCTGCCATGGCAGAGCATCGGCTATGTCAATGAAGGCGACGCCTATGCGCTGAAATATGTCGGCAATCTGTGGACGGCAAATCCCGGTATCGACGATGGCAACCTTTATGACGCGAACGGGTCCAGCCTCACCGCGACCCAGCCTGCCTATGCGATGGTCGGGGCGCCGGAGGGTGCGCTGATCGGGCGGATCGGGACCAATCCGCCGTTCCTCGTCGGCGATGGCGCGATCACGCCCAAGGGTCAAACCGGTCTGCTGCAACTGGTCATCAACGACGACCTTGCCGGTAAATATGGCGCGGGACTGACCGACAACGAAGGCCAGGTCTCGGTCGCGGTCACTCCGGCCGGATAACGCCGCCCGTTGCCGTCCGACAACAAAGGCAAGCTCGCCCTGTCGATGGCCTGCGCTGGATCCGGCGCAACATCCTGAAGGCCGACCCGGCGGTGCAAGACTGCAGATTGTATCCGCAATCTGCGCAGAATGAACTGCACGTCTTCAAAGAAGGTTTCGCCGGCGGCAATATCCCGATGCTCGCGCAAGCGACGCTTCAGCAAACGAAGGCGGATCGCCCAGGACCGACCTCACTGCTGTCGGCTTGGGCGATGGACGGGTCGTGCCCTTGATCCGGGAAGTCGGTCTTGAGGTCCATCACTCTTTCTTGAAAGCCTTCAGCACGCTTCGAGTCGCCGTCACCAGCGGATCATGAATGTCCCTGAGGATCTGCACACGGTCGAAGCGATCGGGATCCTGCATGACTGCCTGTCGCAATGCCTGCCCAAAGGCCATGCGCAGTTCCGTTCCGATGTTGAACTTGCAGACCTTTGAGCCGCGGGCCAGTGCCCGCCGCTGCGTCACCGGCACGCCGGAGCCGCCGTGAATGACCAGCGGCACATCTGTCCTGGCCTCGATCGCGCGGATCCGGGCTTCGTCGAGACCGCCCTCCTTGTTTCGCTGCAGGTGAACGTTGCCGACGGAAATGGCCATGGCATCGACGTTGGTCGCCCGTGCGAATTCCGCCGCCTCGGTCGGATCCGTGCCGGCAGAGGCGTCGCCGTCAGCATATCCGACAAAACCGATTTCGCCCTCGCAGGACACGCCCGCCGCGTGGGCCATCTCGACGATGGTCGCGGTCTCATCGATGTTTCTGGCAAGCGGCATGCGCGAGCCGTCGTACATGACCGAAGTGAACCCCGCATCGATGGCCATGCGGCATTCGTCGCTGCTGTAGCCGTGATCGAGATGCGCAACCACCGGGATGGAGGCATGTTCGGCCAGGTGCCGGAACATGGCGCCCAGCACGGGCAGCGGCGTATGCTCGCGGCAGGACGGACCGGCCTGCAGGATCACCGGCACCCCCTCGGCCTCGGCAGCGGCCACATAGGCGCGCATGTCCTCCCAGCCGAGGGTGACAAGCCCGGCCACGGCGTATCCGTCCCGCAGCGCGGGCTGCAGCACCTGCGAAAGTGTTGCCAGAGTCATTTGAACTTGGCCACCATGTCCATGATCCCCGGTATCGTGTGCAATTGTTCGGCATGGGTCGGCTGGAAATACTGTTTCAGGCTTCGCTGGCTCAGCCCGCCGAGGATGGTGAAATAATACATCTCGTAGCCCGGCAGCACGGCGCAGGGGTGATAGCCCTTGTCGATCAGGATCGTCGAGCCGTTCATGATGTGATAGGCATCGCCCGGCACGTTGTCCTCGCGCTGAAGCATCTGCATGCCCGAGCCGCAATCGGGCCGGAAGCGGAAATTGTAGGTCTCGTCGTGCCGGGTCTCGACGATTTTCCCGTCCTCGTCCACGCGATCGGAATCGTGCTTGTGGCTGGGAAAGCCCGACCAGCCGCCTTGCCCGACGGTATACAGTTCCGATACCAGAAGGCGGCCCACCCTGCCGTGCTGCCTGGAGCCGAGGATGTGCTTGATCTTGCGGTGGGTCTTGGTCTCGTCCGAGCCGTATTGCACGAGGTCGAGTTCGGCCTCGCGAACATCAAACGGCTCGAGCACCCTGTCGAACTTCGCCCCGGCGATGAATATTTCGGCCGTGTCGCTGACGCAGGTCAGCCGGGTCCGCGCGCCGACCGGAACATAGACGCCCTCGGGCTCGCCGTCCCAGACATCGACGCCGCGACGGCCAAGCCGCTCGAATATCGCGCCCTCGACATCCAGATCGACCGTGCCGGTCGCGGGCACGACGCAGGTCTCGTAGCCCGGAACGGCATAGTCGAAACCTTCACCCTTTTTCAGCTTGACGATGTTGAAGTAGTTCAGCGGCACGAGGTCGTGGTCGACATCGACGATCGGGGTGTTGGCATTGTCATGGGGGGCGATATGCATCTGCCTCTCCTTTCAGGTGTTGCTGGGGCCGGGATGCGCGGCGAGAAAATCGTCAAGCTCGGCCGCGGTGGGCATGGCAGGGGCACAGCCGGGTCGGCTGACCACGATCGAGGCGCAGGCCGAGCCGCGCAGGACAGCCTCCTCGAGCGGTCGCCCCCCGGCAAGTGCGGCCAGCAGTCCCGCGAGGAAGCTGTCCCCCGCGCCGTTGGGCTTGACAGCTGTGACGGGGTAGATTCCGGAACGGATCTCTCTGCCCTCGGCGAAGGTGATCGCGCCCTTGTGGCCCATCTTGTAGATCACCGTCTTGCCCGCCGCAGCGAATTCGCGGGCCTTGTCCAGTCCCTTGTCCAGTCCGCCGGCCATGAAGCCGAATTCCTCGTCATTGCCGACGATCAGGTCGCTTTCCTCGCCTGCACGGATCAGCACCATCGAGGCGACCTGCGGCGAAGGCCAGCTATAGGCGCGGTAGTCGATATCGAAGATCACCGGCAGGCCCGCCTCGCGGGCTTTCTCGAAGGCCCGGAAGGTCGAGGACCGCGAGGGCTCGGCCGCGAAGACGGTGCCTGCGGTGACAAGCGCGCCGAAGGCGGCGTAGTCGACCCGGTCCACGTCTGCTTCCGTGACCTGAAAATCGACCGCGTTGTTGCGGTAGATGCAAAGCTGGAAATCCTCCATCGTGCTTTCGTACACGGCAAGAGAAACGCGATGCTCGCCGCCCAGAACCTTCACATACCGGGTGTCAACGCCGTAGCCGCGCAGCTTGTTTGTGCAGAAGCGGCCCACGGTGTCGTCGCTGACCGAGGTGACCAGCGCCGATTGCATTCCCAGCTTGCAAAGTCCCGCGCAGATATTGGCCGATGAGCCGCCAAGATCGGCACGGAAGGTTTCGGCATGCTCGGCCTTGGTGCCGGGTGGCTCGGCGAACATGTCCATGCCGGCGCGTCCCAGCACGACGAAGCGGCCTTTGCGAATACCGTCGATCAGACGGTCCATCACACGCCCCGCCGCTGCTTGGCGCGGGTGGTTTCCCATTCTTCATGGGCGGCACGGACCTTCTCGCTGTCGCTGACATGCGGGGTGCCGACCTCCCACCAGGCGTGACCTTCGGTGGTCCACCCCTCGTAGGGGTCCACTTCCATGACGATCACGCAGGTCTTGTCCGATGCCTTGGCGCGCTTGAAGGCCTCGGCCAGCTCGGTGGGGTTGGCGACCTTCTGGGCGGCGGCGCCCATCGAGGCCGCATGGGCCGCAAAGTCCACGCCGAAGGGCTGCGGGATTGTCGGGCAATGTTCCAGAAGATTGTTGAAGCTTTCGTTCCCGGTATTGTTCTGCAGCTTGTTGATGACCGCGAAGCCGCCGTTGTCGAGCACCAGCACGATCAGTTTCTTCTGGCTGAGCACCGAGGAATAGATGTCGGAATTCAGCAACAGGTATGACCCATCGCCGCAGAAGGTGATGGTGTCGCGGTCTGGTTCCTGCTCGGCCTGGGCGATGCGCGCACCCCAGGCGCCCGCGATTTCGTAACCCATGCAGGAAAAACCGAACTCGACATCCACCGTGCCGGTCTCGAGGGTGCGCCAGTTCGCGGTCACTTCGGCCGGCAGCCCGCCGGCGGCGGCCACCACCCGGTCTCGCGGATCGCAATGGGCATTCACGACGCCGATGGCCTGGGCATAGGAGTTGGGCCGGTTGCCGGGTTTGACGTTCTCGGCAACGTAGGCGTCCCATTTTTTCCGTTCGTCCTGCGCGAAGCGCACCCAGCCTTCGGGGGCGGTGTAATCGAGTGTCTCGGCAAGGGCGTCGAGCGCCAGCCTGGCATCGCCGACCACCGGCAGGGACATGTGCTTGCTTGCGTCGTGGCGGGCGGCGTTGACCGAAACGATCTTCGCGTCCTTGGCAAAGGCGGTCCAGGAGGCGGTTGTAAAGTCCTGAAGCCGCGTGCCGACGGCAAGGATCACGTCCGCTGCCTCGGCCACCGCGTTGGCGCTGGTCGATCCGGTCACGCCGATCGGTCCGATATTGAGCGGATGCGCGGCCACCAGATTGGCGCGCCCGGCGATGGTCTCGACCACGGGGATCCGGTGCGCCTGGGCAAACGCGGTCAGTTCGGCCACGGCGCGGGAATATTGCACCCCGCCACCGGCGATGATCATCGGCCGTTCGGCCCCCTTCAGCGCCGCGACGGCATCGGCGATTTCGGCGACGTCGGGTGCCTGGCGGCGGATTCGGTGCACCTTCCTGTCGAAGAACCTGGCCGGATAATCATAGGTCCAGCCCTGCACGTCCTGCGGCAATCCGATAAAGGCCGGTCCGCAATCGGCGGGATCCAGCATGGTCGCAAGGGCCGCGGGCAGCGACTGGATGACCTGCGCGGGATGGCAGATGCGGTCCCAGTAGCGGCTGACCGACTTGAAGGCGTCGTTTACCCCGAGGGTCGGGTCGTTGAAATTCTCCATCTGCTGAAGCACCGGATCGGGCAGGCGGGTGATGAAGGTATCCCCGCAGAGCATCAGGATCGGCAGCCGGTTGGCATGGGCAAGCCCTGCCGCGGTCAAGAGGTTGGCCGTGCCCGGCCCGGCCGAGGCGGTGCAGAACATGAAGCGTTGGCGAAGCCATTGCTTGGCATAACCCGCGGCGGCAAAGCCCATCCCCTGTTCGTTCTGTCCGCGATACAGCGGCAACTGGTCATGGACGCGGTTCAGGGCTTCGCCCAGGCAGGTGACGTTTCCATGCCCGAAGATGCCGAAGCCGCCGCCGCAGACGCGCATTTCCCGTCCGTCGATCTCGATGAACTGGTTGGACAGCCAGCGGATGATCGCCTGGGCCGTGGTCAGCCGGATGGTGTCGTTGGACGCGGTCATCTCTGCGCGAACCCCCGTTGAATATTTCCGATCGCTGGCGAATGCAGCTTGCGAGTTGTCGATTCTCACGATACGTTTTTTGCAACCGGTTGCAATCAAAATCTGGCAGGAGGACAGCTTGACCCAAATCGGCATCGGCATTCTGGGCGGCGGGTATATGGGCAAGGCACATGCCGTGGCCATGTCCGCGGTCGGCGCGATCTTCGACACGACCCTGCGGCCCCGGCTCGAAATGGTCTGTGCCTCGTCCCCCGACAGCGCGGAACGCTATCGCGCCGCCTACGGCTTTGCCCGCGCCACTTCGGATTGGAAGGCCCTGGTCGACGATCCCGGCGTCGAAGCCATCGTCATCGCCACGCCGCAAGAGACGCATCGAATGATTTCCGAGGCGGCTTTCGCGCAGGGCAAAGCGGTCTTCTGCGAAAAACCCATGGGTGCCTCGCTCGAGGACAGCGCCGCCATGGTCGCCGCGGCCGAGAATGCGGGCGTCGTGAACATGGTCGGCTTCAACTATATCCGCACCCCCGCCAGTCAGTTCGCCCGTCACCTCGTCGCCGCCGGAGAGATCGGAGAAATCACCTGGTTCCGGGGCGAACATACCGAGGATTTCCTGGCCGACCCCAAGGCCCCGGCCACCTGGCGGACCAGCGGCATGGCCAATGGCACGATGGGCGATCTTGCCCCGCATATGGTCAACGGCGCCCTGGCGCTGATGGGGCCGATCATCTCGGTGGCGGGCAGCTACGAGACCGTTCACAAGACGCGCGCCGGCGGCGAGGTCAGCAACGACGATCACGCCCAGATGATGTGCCGGTTCGAGAACGGCGCGATGGGGCAGATGTATTTCTCGCGCATCGCGACCGGCCGCAAGATGGGTTTCGCCTATGAAATCAGCGGCACCAGGGGCGCGATCCGGTTCGACCAGGAAGACCAGAATGCGATCTGGCTCTACCGGATGGAGGGCCCCGAGGCAGAGCGCGGCTTCACCAGGATCCTGACCGGTCCGGCGCATCCCGACTACGCGCCATTCTGCCAGGGGCCGGGCCATGGCACCGGCTACCAGGACCAGATCATCATCGAGGCCAGGGATTTCCTGCATGCGATCGAGACCGGTCAGCCGCATTGGCCCTGCTTTCGCGACGGGCATGAGGTCAATCGGGTCATCGCCGCGATGCGCGCCTCGGCCGACGCCGGGACCTGGACCGACATCAAAGATTTCTGATCACCGGAGAACGCAGGCATGACCATCAGAATCGGCAACGCGCCCTGCTCGTGGGGGGTGGAATTCGCAGAGGATCCCCGGAACCCGGCATGGCGGACCGTTCTCGCAGAATGCGCTGCGGCGGGTTACAAGGGGATCGAACTCGGCCCCGTGGGCTTCATGCCAGAGGATCCCGGGATCCTGTCGGACGCATTGGAGGAACACGGGCTCGAGCTGATCGGCGGCGTCGTCTTCCGCCCCTATCATGACCCCGAAGCCTGGAAGGACGTGCTTGACGCCACCCACCGCACTGCGCGCGCGCTCAGGGCCCATGGGGCCCAGCATCTGGTGCTGATCGATTCCATCTCGCCGCGCCGCGCGCCCACCGCCGGCCGTGCCGGCGAGGCCGAACAGATGGACCGCGCCGAATGGATCGCCTTCCGCGACCGAATCGCCGAAAGCGCGCGGATCGGGGCCGAGGAATACGGCCTGACGGTGGGTATTCATGCCCATGCCGCGGGTTTCCTGGACTTCGAGCCGGAACTGGAACGCCTGCTGGACGAGGTCGATGAGACGATCCTCGGGATCTGCTTCGACACCGGGCACCATTCCTATGCCGGCTTCGACCCCGTGGCCTTCATGAAAAAGCATATCGGCCGAATTTCCTACATGCACTTCAAGGATATCGACCCGAGGGTAAAGGCCGAGGCGATCCGGAACCGCACCGGGTTCTATGATGCCTGCGGACAGGGCATCTTCTGCAACCTCGGTGAGGGTGACGTGGACTTTCCGGCCGTTCGCCAGGTCCTGCTGGACGCCGGCTTCGAGGGCTGGTGCACGGTCGAGCAGGACTGCGATCCCACCCTCGATGTCTCGCCGATCAAGGATGCCGGGGCGAACCGCGAATATCTCGAATCCATCGGCTTCAAGTAAGGGGAACAGGCCATGACCAAGCTGAAATGGGGCATGATCGGCGGCGGAGAAGGCAGTCAGATCGGCCCGGCCCACCGGCTGGGCGCGCTGGCCGATGGCCGTTTCGAATTCGCCGCCGGCGCGCTTGACCACCGACCCGAGGCCGGACGCGCCTATGCGCGGCGGCTGGGAATCGCGGCCGACCGCGCCTATGGCGACTGGCAGGAGATGCTGTCAGCCGAAAAAGGCCGTGCCGACCGCATCGATCTTGTGACCATCGCCACCCCGAATGCCACGCATTTCGAGATCACCAAAGGTTTTCTCGAAGCCGGGTTCAACGTGCTTTGCGAAAAGCCGATGACCATGACCGTCGAGGAGGGTGAGGAAATCGTCCGCGTGGCCAGGAAATCCGGCCGGATCTGCGCAGTCAACTATTGCTATTCGGCCTATCCGATGATCCGCCAGGCCCGCGCCATGGTCCGGGCGGGAGAGATCGGCAAGGTTCGCCTGGTGATCACCAATTTCAGCCACGGCCATCACGGCGACGCCAAGGATGCCGACAACCCCCGGATCCGCTGGCGCTATGATCCGAAGATGGCAGGGGTTTCCGGCCAGTTCGCCGATTGCGGCATCCATGCCCTGCATATGGCCGGTTTCCTGTGCGACGACGAGGTGGAACGGCTCTCGGCCGATTTCGCCTCCACCATCCCGGGCCGCGCGCTGGAGGATGATGCGATGGTCAATTTTCGGATGGAGAGCGGCATTGTCGGCCGGCTCTGGACCTCGTCCGTGGCCATCGGGCGGCAGCACGGTTTCGACGTCCAGGTCTTTGGCGAGACGGGCGGGCTTCGATGGGCGTCCGAGCAGCCGAACCAGTTGATCTACACGCCCTTGGGTGGCCGCACGCAGATCATCGAGAAGGGCGAAAGCGGGCTGCACGAGGAAGCACGGCGCCTGTCTCGCGTGGCTGTCGCCCACCCCGAGGGCTTCCCCCTCGCCGTGGCCAATATCTATTGCGACCTGGCCGATGCCATCGCCGGAGAGCCCCGCGACGGGTTGCCCGACGCGGCGGCGGGTGTGCGCTCGATGGCGGCGGTCCATGCGGCCGTGACCTCGGCAAGAGCCAGCGGCGCCTGGACGGAGGCCCGGCCGCCGATGTTCCGCTGAGCGCGCCGATCGGTCAGGCAGGGGCGCGCAGGGTGCCCCGCTCGACCACCGGGCAGGAATAGATCCGCGCCTCCGGATGGCGATCGGGGTCTTTCAGCAATGCCAGCATCAGTTCGATCGACGAGGTGACGATCTGCTCGATCGGTTGATGGATCGTGGTCAGGTTGATGTTCTCCCATCGGGCCATTTCCATGTCGTTCAAGCCGATGATCCCGATATCCGCAGGGCACGAATAGCCGCTGTCGGCGATGGCCGAGAGCGCGCCGATGGACAGGACGTCATCGCCGCAGAAATAGGCCTGGGCCGGCCCGGCCTTCAGCAGGCGCAACATCTCCTGACGTCCGGCGTCGAAGGAATAGGCGAGGGCGAAGGAATGGCTGACCCGGATTTTCGGATGCGCCGCCAGTTCGGACATGAACCCGGCAAACCGGTCCTGGGTCGAGGTCGCGATCTCGGGTCCGCCAAGAAAGGCGATGTCGCGATAGTCGCGCTCGACCAGGGTGCGCGCGGCCAATCGGCCCGCTTCGCGGTTGTCGATCCCGACAACATGGACCTTCGGCGAGGAGGAATAGCGGCCAAAGGCATGCACAACCGGCACGCCGGCATCCCGGAAGGCCATGGCGAAATCCGAAGGCAGAGTGGATGAGGCGACGACCACGCCATCGACGGAATACTGCCGCAGCATGCGAACCGAATTTTCCGGATCCGTTTCGTTCGACAGGTTCACGAGCAAGGGGCGCAATCCCCGGTCTTGCAGGCCGCGGGTAAAAAGGTCGAAGACCTGCAGAAAGATCGGATTGAGGAAGTTGTTGGAAACCAGGCCGATCAGCTTGGTCCGGCCCGTGGTCAGCGAGGAAGCCAGTGCATTGGGACTGTAGCCAAGCTCTCTTGCGGCCTTTTCCACCTTGCGGCGCATTGTCGTGGAAACCGATGCGCCATCCGTGAAGGTGCGCGAAACCGCAGAGCGCGAGACACCCGCCCTTTCAGCGACATCCTTCAGAGTCACCGGCATCCCGTGATCGCCTCCGCAAAAATGGTGAACGGCGGACTCATACATGCGTTTGCCCGACGGTGACATGAATAAAACTGCCAGCCAGTATTTGCAACCGGTTGCAATTCGCGTCAATCTATGTTTACTTCTATCTCGGAATGTTGGGGCTCCGCCCTGAAGGTCGGGACAGCCGGGAGATGGGGATGGAATCCGGACTTGCGAAGCTTCTTGCGTCACAGCCGATCGTGAGGCCGGGCTTGCGCGCGACCGGACAAGTCCGGCGCCCGGCCTGCCGGTTTCTTCATCCCGAACCGGATCTGACCGTCATGGCGGGACAGCTCCAACCGGAATTCGACAGAACATGGTGTCCTTTGCCATCAATGCCATGACGGTTCCAAACATCGGCTGAACATGTCGGTCGCTGCCGCGACCGCCTGGAACCCGCTTTGCCACAAAAAGCGGCATGATCCGGCATTGATCAAGGTGAGCCGGACACCAATGGAGGAGGAAAGATGAAGAAAACGATCATTGCAGGGGGGCTGGTGTCGCTCCTTTCGACGGCGGCGATGGCCGAATCGATCGGGGTATCGATGTCATCGTTCGACGACAATTTCCTGACCGTGCTCAGAAACGGCATGATGGAATACGCCGGCAGCCTCGAGGATGTCGATATACAGGTCGAGGACGCGCTGAACGATGTCGGCAAGCAGCTTGACCAGATCAACAATTTCATCGCCTCGGGCGTCGACGCGATCATCGTGAATCCGGTCGATACCTCGGCCACGCAGGCCATGTCGGACGCCGCCAATACGGCGGGTGTGCCGCTTGTCTATGTCAACCGGGAACCGATCAATGTCGATTCGATGCCGGACAACCAGGCCTTCGTCGGCTCGGACGAGCGCGAATCGGGGTCGCTGCAAACGGTCGCGATCTGCGATATGCTGGGCGCCGCCGGCAAGGATCCGGCCGAGATCTATATCCTCATGGGCGAATTGTCGAACCAGGCCGCCGTGGTTCGGACGCAGGACATCAGCGACGTGATCGAAGGCGGCGAATGCGCGGTCGAGATAGACGTCATCGACAGGCAGACGGCGAACTGGCAGCGCGACGAGGCGCAGGACATGATGACGAACTGGCTGTCAACCGGCCAGCCATTCGACGCCGTCATCGCCAACAACGACGAAATGGCCATCGGCGCGATCCAGGCGATGAAGGCTTCGGGCATCGCGATGGAGGATGTGGTCGTGGGTGGCATCGACGCGACTCGCGATGCGCTCCTTGCGATGGCGGCGGGCGAACTTGACGTGACCGTGTTTCAGGACGCCGCCGGGCAGGGCGCGGGTTCGATCGATGCCGCGCTGGCGCTGGCGCGTGGCGAGGAAGTCGATCGCAAGGTCTACATCCCGTTCCAGCTCGTGACGCCCGAGAACATGTCCGACTTCACCACCCAGAACTGAGCGTTTCACGCTCGAAAGGCCCCGAGGCGGCGCAATTCCGCGCCGTCTCCCGACCTCCGGCCAGTGAGGCCGGGCAAGGAGGAGAACCCGAGATGGCGGAATCACCACATGGGGTCGGCGGACTTGCCTTTGACGCATCGAAACGCGGTCTGCCGCCCGAGGCCGGCGTCGCCATCGGCCTGGCATTGATCGTCCTCGCGTTCGAAGTGCTGGGCCGGTTCCTGATGAATGACAGCTTTCTGTTCAACACGCGGGACAACATCGACGGTCTGTTCAACACCGCGCGGTTGCAGATCATCATCCTTCAGGTCTCGATCATCGGAATCATCGCGCTCGGCGTGACGCAGGTGATCATCACCGGCGGGATCGACCTGTCGTCAGGCTCTGTCGTCGGTGCAACGGCAATGATCGCCATGAGCTTTGCCCAGGTCGGCCAGATCAACGGCATCGAGAATAGCCGCGCGGTCTTTTTCGAGCAGGGCTGGGTCGACCTGCCGCTGATCGTGCCCATGATCGTGGCGCTGGCCTGCGGTCTGGTCGCGGGGCTGATCAACGGCCTGCTTGTCGCCTATACGGGTATCCCGCCCTTCATCGCGACGCTTGGCATGATGGTGTCGGCCCGCGGCGTCGCGAAGTGGTGGACCGCGGGCCAGCCCGTATCCTTCCCGACGGAAAGCTACACGGCGATCGGATCGGGCATGATGCCGGTCTTCATCTTCATGTTCCTCGCGATCCTGTTTCACCTGATCCTGAAATACACCGTCTATGGCAAGCACACCTATGCCATCGGCTCGAACGAGGCGGCCGCGCGGATGTCCGGCATCAAGGTCGCGCGACACAAGGTTCTGGTCTATTCCATCGCCGGTCTGCTGGCGGGCATCGCCGCGCTGGTGCTCAGTTCCAAGAACCTGACCGCCCAGGCCGGCATGGGCCTGATGTATGAACTCGATGCCATCGCGATGGCCGTGATCGGGGGAATCTCGCTTCAGGGTGGCCGCGGGACGATCCTCGGCACCGTGCTGGGCGCGCTGATCTTCGGGGTGATCATCTCGGGTTTCACCTTCCTGCGCCTCGACGCCTACTACCAGGAGATGGTCAAGGGCGCGATCATCGTGGGTGCCGTCGTTCTGGACCAGTGGCGCCAGAAACGCGCCGCGGCAAAGGCTTGAGGGAGAACATCATGGCCAGCGATATCCAGACCAACATCTCGGGCGCCGAGGCGCCGCATCCGCGGGTCGAACCGGCCGAGGTCATCCTGCGAACCGAGGGGCTGACCAAGCATTATGGCGGCGTTCACGCGCTGGTGGATTGCAACTTCGAGATCCGCAAGGGCGAGCACGTGGCGATCATGGGCGACAACGGGGCCGGCAAGTCGACCTTCGTGCGCCAGATCACCGCGGTCGAACAGAAGACCGCCGGCAGGATCTGGTTCAATGGCGATTATGTCGAGTTCGACGGGCCGCTGGCGGCGCGCGAGGCCGGCATCGAGACGGTGTTCCAGAACCTTGCGCTGGCCGATCATCTGGATGTGCCCGACAACCTGTTCCTGGGTCGCGAATTGCGCAAGTTCAATCTTGGGCCGTTCTCGATCCTCGATTACAAGGGAATGCGAAAGGCCACGCTGGCGGGACTGGAGAAGACCGGCGTGAAGATCCCCAACATCCGCAACACGATCCAGCACATGTCGGGCGGCCAGCGCCAATGCGTCGCCATCGCCCGCACCGCCACCTTCCATTCCAAGCTGACCATCATGGACGAACCGACCGCCGCGCTTGGGGTTCAGGAAACCGTTCAGGTCGAAAACATCATCCGCACGCTGAAGGAACAGGGCGAGCCACTGATCCTGATCAGCCACAACATGCGGCAGGTGATGGACCTCTGCGACCGAATCGTGGTCTGGCGCCGCGGCCGCATCTGCGCCAACCTGCGCAAGCAGGACACCAGTGGCGAGGATGTCGTCGCCTACATCACCGGCGCCAAGACCCAGCCGGAATACGCCGAAACCGCCTGAGATTTTCCGCAAGGGATTCGTCGCGGATCCTTCCAATCAGAAACCGGCGCACAGACTGCGCCCGCCAAAGGGATTCATCATGGTTCTCAGGCTCGCCATCCTCGGTGCTGGCCGCATCGGCAAGACCCACGCGCAAGCGGTCGCGGCCACCAATGGCGCACAATGCGTCGCGGTCGCCGATCCGGTCGCCGATGCGGCCCAGGCGCTTGCCGGCAAATGCGGCGCCAGCGTCCGGACCATCGACGAGATCGAAACCGCGCAGGACGTCGATGCCGTCATTATCTGTACGCCCACCGACACCCACGCCGACCTGATCGATCGGTTCGCCCGGGCCCGCAAGGCCGTATTCTGCGAAAAGCCGGTGGACCTGTCGGTGGCGCGCGTCCAGCAATGCCTTGCCGTCGTCGAGGAGACGGGGACGACGCTGATGGTCGGCTTCAATCGCCGCTACGACCCCGACTTCCTGGCGCTGAAGTCCGCAATCGACGCCGGCCATATCGGCAACGTGGAGATGGTGACGCTGACCTCGCGCGATCCGGGGCCGCCGCCTTATGACTATATCGAACGCTCGGGCGGCATATTCAAGGACATGACCATCCACGACTTCGACGTCGCCCGCTGGCTGCTTGGAGAAGAGGTGGAATCGGTGCAGGCCGCGGCTTCGGTGCTTGTCGACCGCGAGATCGGGCGCCTGGGCGACCATGACAGCGTCAGCGTCATCCTGCGGACGGCCGGCGGTCGGCAATGCACGATCACGAACTCGCGCCGCGCCACCTATGGCTACGACCAGCGAATCGAAGTGCTGGGCTCTGAAGGGGCGCTTGCGGTCGAGAACATCCACCAATCCCGGACCACGCTGGCCAATGCCGGCGGATTCACGCGCCCCCCGCTTCTCGACTTTTTCATGACGCGCTACAGCGCGGCCTACGCGGCCGAGATCGCCACCTTCGTGCAGGTGATAGAGAGCGGCGGCTTGCCGCCAACGACCGGCCATGATGGCCTGATGGCACTCGTCCTCGCCGAGGCGGCAGCCCGCTCGGTCGCCGAAAAGCGGCTGGTCTCGATTTCGGAGGTGCTGCCTTGAGCAAATCGTTCGAATTCGTCACCGGCCAATGCGCGATCGGGCCTCCAAGGTGCAAGCCGGCGGGCGGTGCCTGGCGAAACCCGCGTCCAGTCCGATAATGTCGATCCTGCGGCACACGCAGCAGTATCGCGCAGATTGGTCCTTGCGCCGAGCCCTTGAAAGCAGGTGCATGGAAAAGACGATGGTGAGGCATCGCATGCAGCGTCGCCCCGGCCGGATCTGTCCCTGTGAAATCAGACGACCTTGACGGTCAGCGTTCCGACGCCTTCGATCGCGGCTTCCAGCACGTCACCCTTCGCGATGGCGTTCACACCCGACGGCGTTCCGGCCATGATGACGTCGCCGGCCGCCAGCTCGAAATATTCTGAAAGATACGAGATCATCTCGGGCACCTTCCAGATCATCTGGTTCAGGTCTCCCTCCTGCCGCAGCTCGCCGTTGACCTTCAGCTCGATCCGTCCCTGATCGGGATGGCCGACCTCGGAGACAGGCCGCAGCGGACCGACCGGGCCAGAGCGTTCGAATGCCTTCCCGATTTCCCACGGGCGACCCAGCTTCTTCGCCTCGCCCTGAAGATCGCGCCGCGTCATGTCAAGGCAAACGCCATAACCCCAGACGTGATCCAGAGCCCGGTCCAGCGGGATGTTCGTGCCGCCGGATTTCAGACCGACAAGCAGTTCTACCTCGTGATGAACATCCGACGAGTGGGGCGGATAGGGAAATTCGCCCGATGGATCCAGGTTGTCGGGGTTCTTCTGGAAGAAGAACGGGGGCTCGCGATCGGGATCATGCCCCATTTCGACCGCATGGGCCGCAAAGTTGCGGCCGATACAGTAAACGCGCCGCACGGGAAAGCTGCCGCCGTCCCCGGCGGGAATGACATGCGCTTGCGGTGTGGGGATGACATGATCCGGCATTGCTGTTCTCCTGAACGCTTGGTGGTCGAAGACCCGATCCGTGATTGATCGCGCGACGTCTTTCACGCCGGCCGAGAAGACGGCGCCTTCGACCGATTATTCGAAGAATTCGCGCATGATTGGCAAGTGGTCGCGAGGGTCGCACGAACAACCATTTTCCAGATTGGTTCCGGCATCCGGCGACCTCAGCCGTCCTCGGGGATATTGCCGGGCAAGACGCGGGAATAGACCGAACGAAGATGACGCCGCATCGCGATGGCGGCAAGTTCGCCCTGACCGGCGATGATGGCGGCGACGATTTCATCGTGTTCGCGGAAGCTGGAATAATCGGTGGCCGGCGCGCGGGTTTCGCGCGGTTGCCCCCAGACGATGGACCGGCGCACCGAGTTCAGCGTCTCGAAGAAATAGAGATACAGCTGGTTCCGGGTGGCCCGCGCGATGGCGTGGTGCAGATGGTTGTCCCATGCCTCGTATGCGCGCCAATCTTCGGCGTTCCTGCATTTTTCGGCACATAGCTTCATCTGTTCGCAGTCGGTTTTGCCGGCGTGCTGTGCGGCCAGCCGGCTCAGTTCCGGCTCGATGTTGAGCCGAACGGTCACCACCTGTTCGGGTTTGATCTGGTCGCGCAGATAGGTCACGTCCTGAAGATTGAGAACGGGTCGCGCGCCGACAAAGGTGCCTCGACCGACATGACGCCAGATACGGCCTTGCGCTTCCAGTTCGGACAAGGATTTGCGCAGTTGGTTCCGCGTCGTGCCCAGGCGCATGCACAGATCGCGTTCCGGCGGGATCCGGTCGTTGTGCCGATACCCGGCATCGTCGATCAGATCCCGAAGCCTCTTTGTCAGATCGGTGGTCATGATCTCTCCCAATTCCCTAATTGGTTGATTGATCGCTTCCGAGAGATATTCAAACATTTCCTCAAGAATGTGGCAGCGAGTCGCAGTTCTGTTCGCTCTGACGCCACATGTTATCACGAGGGAGGGATGCCGAGTGCGGCTGGCAACGATTTCCGTGGGCGAACAAGACGTCTGCGTCGCAATTCTGAAGAACGGCAAAAGGCTGGACATCGCGAAAGCCGCTCGGGGTATTTCCGGATCGGGTGCCGACGCGCTTCGGGCCGGTTCGATGCAGGGCCTCATCGAAGGCGGCGACCAAGCGGTTGCCGCGCTTGGACGTTTGGTGGCCGATGCCGAGGCCGGGAACCATGCTGACGCCCTTGCGCCGGCGAACGCGGCCTTGCTTGCACCGATACCGGCCCCGCGGAAGAACGTCTTTTGCGTCGGACGAAACTACGCGGAACACATCGCCGAGGGCGACCGCGCGCAGAAACAGGATGTGGGCGTGACCCGGCATCCGGTCTTTTTCAGCAAGCCGATCACGTCCATCGTTCCGCCAGGCGGAAACATCCTGGTTTTCCCGGACCTGTCCGAATGCATCGACTACGAGGTCGAGTTGGCCGTCGTGATCGGGACGGCCGGCCGGAACATCGCCAAGGCCGATGCCATGAATCACGTCTTCGGATACACGATCCTCAACGACATCTCTGCACGGGACATCCAGCGTCGCCACGGCGGCCAGTATTTCAAAGGCAAGGGACTGGACGGATCCTGTCCGATCGGCCCCTGGATCGAAACCGCGGACGCCATCGCCGACCCGCACGCGTTATCCATCGGGACCAGGGTCAATGGCGAGCAACGTCAGGATGGCACCACGGCCGACATGATTTTCGATATCCCGACGCTGATTGCGTCGCTGTCGGAAGGAATGACGCTGGAGCCCGGCGACATTATTGCCACCGGCACGCCATCCGGCGTCGGCTATGCCATGGAGCCGCCGCGGTTCCTCAAGGACGGCGACACGGTCGAATGCAGGATTTCGGGAATCGGCACGCTTTGCAACACCGTGCGCGCCGTATAGCGCCCGCCGCCGCAGAGGAGGCGGCGAAAGGCAGAACCATAAACGGGAGGAAAATGACCATGATCAACAGAAGAGCGTTTACCGCCTCACTGCTGGCCGCCGTTCCGGCCACGGGCTTTCTGGGCAAATCGGTGCTGGCACAGACCATGCGCGACATCACCTTCGTTCAGCCCAGCCCGTCCGCCATCAACTCTTTTCCCGTGTTCGTCGCCATCGGCGAAGGGTACTTCGCGCAAGAGGGTTTGAACGTCAACGTGGAAGCGATCAACGGGTCCGGCGCCGTGCTGCAGGCGCTTTCCGCAGGTCAGGCGCAGTTCGGACGCCCCGGTCCCGGTCCGCTGCTGGCGGCGCGGTCCCGTGGTGTGGACGCGGTGCACATCTACAACGTCGCCGCACGCAGCAACTTCGGCATCGCGGTGCAGGACGATTCCGACTTCCAGAGCATCGACCAGCTGCGCGGCAAGGTGATCGGCACCGGCACGGCCGACGGCGCCGAGGTCGGGTTTGCCCGCAACGTCATGTCCGGTGCAGGCATGACCGAGGGTCAGGACTACGACTTCCTCACCGTCGGCGACGGTGGTCCGGCGACAGCGGCCTTCCTGAACGGCGAAATCGACGCCTATTCTTCATCGACCGCCGATACCGCCATCCTCAATCAGCGTGGCATGGCCGTGCGGGATATCACCCCCGAGGAGTTCGGCCGCTTCTTCGGGAACGGCATCGCAACCATGGCCGATACTATCGCCAACGACCGCGCGCTGGTCGAAGCCTGGAGCCGCGCCTTTGCCAAGGGACATGCCTTCGCCCTCGACGATGCGAACCGCGACAAGGTTCTCGGTCATCTGGCGGACGGCAATCCGCAGGAAGGCGAGGACAAGGAATTCCAGTCCGCGCTTTTCGACGCGGTCCGCTCCAAGACGATCCCCCCCGAGGGCAGCCCGCATCTTGGCTGGTATCCGGCCGAGGTCTGGGCCGAATGGCAGGAATCGCTGATCGCGGGCGGCGAGCTGTCCAGCCCGCTTGATGATCTGGACGCCGCCTGGACGAACGAGTTCGCGAAGCTTGGAAGCGAGGCCGCGGGCGGATGAACACAGCCGTTGCACACGACTATTCCGGCGCGCCTCTTGGCGCGCCGGTCTACGAGTTGACAAAGGTCAGCAAGACCTATGCGCGCAACCGTGTGATCGCGCTTGAAGACGTCAGTCTCACCCTGCGCAAGGGCAGCTTTACCTCGATCATCGGGTCCAGCGGTTGCGGCAAGTCGACCTTGCTCAAGATCATGGCCGGGCTGATCCCGCCCACAAGGGGCCGGGTGATCCTGCAGCATCAGCCAGTGACGGGGCCCCGCCGGGACATCGGCATGATGTTCCAGCAGGCCACGCTGTTTCCGTGGAAGACCGCAGTTGAAAACATCGTCCTGCCGATCGAAATTCGCGACGGCAAGGCGGCCGCCAGGAAGGCGATGGACAAGGCCCACGAGCTTCTCGACATCGTGGGCCTCAAGGGTTTCGAGAACGTTTATCCCAACGAGCTGTCCGGCGGCATGGCGCAGCGCGCCTCGATTTGTCGGATGCTTATCACCGAACCGGCAGTCTTGCTGCTGGACGAACCGTTCAGCGCGCTGGACGAGCTGTCGCGCGACATGATGAACATGGAACTTCAGCGGATCTGTCGCGAACAGGACGCCACCGCCTTTCTTGTCACCCATTCCATTCAGGAAGCCGTCATTCTGTCCGACGACATCATCGTGATGAAACCGCGCCCCGGCCGCATCGCCGAGATCGTGACCGTCGATCTTCCCCGGCCCCGGACGCTGGACATGATGACGACGCCGAAGTTCGGCGAGATCGTCGATCACATTCGCGGCATGCTGGACAAGGGAGAGGACATGTGACCGAGTATCAGACCAATCAGCCCTCCGATGCCGAGACGGCGCAGGACACCGTCTGGGTTCAGGAAGTCGCCTTCATCGATTCGGTTCCGCGCTGGATTGCCATGACCTTCGTGTTCGTGACCTTCATCGGCACCTGGCAGTTCGTGACAAGCTTTGGCTTCGTCTCGCCGATCATCCTGCCGACCCCGATGGAAACGCTGAAGGACGTGTTGTTTGTCGGTCAGAATCTTCTGACCGCCGGCTACATGCTGGAGCCGCTCTGGATCACGATGAAGGAGGTTTTCTATGGCTTCGCGCTGGCAATCCTGATCGGGTTTTCCTTTGGCGTGCTGGTGGGCGAAACCGCGTTCGGGGAAAAGGCGGTCATGCCTTACCTGGTCGCCATCGACACGATGCCAAAGGTGGCCTTCGCGCCGCTTTTCGTTGCCTGGCTTGGATTCGGCATCGAATCCAAGGTGGCGCTGGCGGCGTTCATCGCGACCTTTCCGATTGTCGTGGGCACAGCGGCCGGGCTGCATGCTGCGGATGAAAACGCGCGCATGTTGTTCAAGACCATGGGCGCAAGCCGGATGCAGACGCTCATCAAGATGAAGCTGCCGACGGGTCTGCCGCAGATCTTCACCGGCATCAAGATCGGCGCCGTGGGCGTCATGGCCGGTGCGATCACCGGCGAATTCCTGGGCGGCGGCAAGGGATTCGGAGAACTGATCCGCGTTGCCGCCTCACAACTCAACACACCGCGCGTCTTCTCGCTGATTCTGTATCTCAGCCTCATCGGCCTGGCGCTCTATGTGATCGTGCAGTGGACCCAGCGAAAGGTGGTGTTCTGGCAGCAGGAAACCGTGGGATCCCACAATGCCTGAGGGCATGGCGATATCCGTCGAGGCGCTGGGTGATTTCGTGGCCCGCGCGCTGGGGGCGCGCGGGGTGCCCGATGCGGACGCGGCAAAGGTTGCGGATCTGATGGTCGAGGCGGATGTCTACGGCCACGGCACCCACGGCGTTTTCCGGTTGCGTCAGTATCTGGCGCGCCTGGCGGGCGGTGGATACAACCCCACACCGACGATCGCTGTCGCGCAGGAAACCGTCGCGACAGCCGTGATCGACGGTGATAACGGGCTTGGCCACCTCGCCATGGCCGCCGCCCGCGACCTGGCCATCGACAAGGCGCGCAGCGTCGGGATCGGCTGGGTCGGCGTGCGGCGCGGCAATCACGCCGGGCCGCTGGCGCTGTATGTCCGTCCTCAGGCCGAAGCCGGGATGCTGGGCATGGCCGCCGCCGTGGGCAGCGCCAACCACGTGCCGCCCCATGGGGGAACGGATCTGCTTCTCGGCACCAATCCCATCGCCTTTTCCGCCCCCGCCGCAGGCCCTGACCCGTTCGTGTTCGACATGGCGACGACGGTGGCCGCGATGGGCAAGATCAAGACCTTGCTGCAACAGGGCAGACCGATGCCTGAAGGCTGGATGGTCGGGCGCGACGGCAAGCCGCTGACCGATCCGGCCCGGAAGTCCGAAGGCTTTCTGATGCCGATCGGCGGCTCAAAGGGCTTTGGCCTGTCGGTGGCCATCGGGCTGATGGCGGGAATCATGAACGGCGCGGCCTTCGGATCGGATGTGGTCGACTTCACGAAGGACACGACCTCATCCACGAATACCGGGCAATTCGTCGTGGCGCTTGACCCGAAGGCGTTCGGCAGCGGCGATGCCTTTGCCAGACAGGCAGCCCGGGTCTTCGACGAGATGCGCGCCTCGCCCCCGCTGCCCGGACATGACCCGGTGCGGCTGCCCGGCGATGGCAAGACGGCCCTTGCCAAGGCGCGCCGCAGCCATGGCCTGACGCTCGACCGCGCGCTTTGCTGTGACCTGAACGCGCTTGCGGCCGATTGCGGATTGCCGCCGCCCTTTGCGCCGGATCGGGCGGGCTGAACCGCCGGTGACGGACCGCCTGCCCGCTTCGGCGTTATCCCGCGTCAGGCGTCCGCAGCGGCATCCATCATGTAGATCGACTTGGCATTGACGAATTCCTTCATGCCGAAGCCGCCGTGTTCGCGCCCGTAGCCCGAATTCTTCACGCCTCCGAAGGGCATGTTGGGTATGGCGAGGTTGAACCCGTTCAGAGAGATCATGCCCGTGTCGAACTGTTCGGCCGCCAGCTTGCGTGCGCGGCCCTCGTCGCGGCTGAAGATGCCGCCGCCGAGGCCGTAGCGGCTGTCATTGGCGATACGCATGGCGTCCTCGTCGTCCTCGGCCCTGATGATCGAGGCCACGGGGCCGAACAACTCGTCGTCATAGGCGGGCTGGCCGGGCTTCACGTCGACAAGCACGGTCGCGGGGTAATAGGCGCCCTTGCGGTCGGGCGTCTTGCCGCCGACCACGGCCCGTGCGCCCTTCCGGACGCTTTCATCCACCTGCGCCGCCAGCTTGTCGCGCAGATCGTTGCGTGCCAGCGGGCCTAGCCCGGTCCGGCCGTCCGTCGGGTCGCCCATCTCGATCGCCTGCATCTTCCGGGAATAGCCCTCGACGAAAGCATCGTAATTCCTTGCCGTGACGATGAACCGCTTTCCGTTCACGCAGGTCTGGCCGTTATTGTAGATCCGCGCCGCGACGCAGGCTTCCACCGCGCTGTCGATATCGGCGTCATCCAGGACGATGTAGGCGTCGTTGGATCCCAGTTCGAGAACGGATTTCTTGAGGTTCTCGGCCGCCTTCCGGGCCACGATCCGACCGGCCCCGTCGCTGCCCGTCAGCGTCACGCCGCGCACCAGATCGTTCTCGATGACCAGATCGGACTGGTCGTGATCGATCAGCAGGACCGTAAACAGGTTCTTCGGCAATCCCGCGCGCTGCATCAGATCACGCAGGAACAGCCCCGATCCGGTGCAGTTTTCGGCGTGCTTGAGAAGAACTCCGTTGCCGGCCATCAGGTTGGCGATGGCATAGCGCACCACCTGATAGCAGGGAAAGTTCCACGGCTGGATGCCGTAGATGACGCCCAGCGGCGAATAATGGACCACACCCGTGCCGCCGGGGATATCGCGTTCCTCGTCGGCCAGCGCCCTGGGGCCGTTATCGGCGGTGAACTGGCAGATCTGGGCGCAGAGGTCGATCTCGTCGCGGCTGTCGCCGATCAGCTTGCCAACCTCGCGGGTCATGAGCTGGGCAAAGTCTTCCTTGCTGTTCGCGAGTTCGTTGCCGATCGCGCGGATGGTCTCGGCCCGCTCTTCGATCGGGCGCTCCCGCCATTCGAGAAAAGCCTCGTGGCATCCGCGCACGGCGTCCTTCACCTCGTCATTGGTCATGAGGGCGTAGGTGTTCAGCGTTTCCTCTGTCGCGGGATTGATGGTGGTGATCTGGCTGGCCATGGATATCTCCGTGCTGTCCGGAAGCGTTTCTGGGCGGGCAACGCGATCGTCGTGCTCGATGTTCCTTGCGTGCAATCATATCTTGACGATCCTTCCTGGTGACATCGTCGTTCCGGATCGGTCCGATTGGCGAATGCACAGGCTGATCCGACCCCGATGACGCGGATCTGCGAAGACATCGCGGACAATCGGTGAGTTGCGCGGCATGGCGACGCGCCCCGGATTGGCCGGGCAAGCGACCGTGCGACGAAAGGGCCAGCCGCTATGGCGACAAGGATCGTCCGTGCCGCCTGCGCTGGCCGGTTCCGGCAACGACGAACGATCAATCGTGCGGTGCGTGGCGGCATCCTGGTCGGCAAGATCAACTTGCGCCCGCCCCGAATATAGGGTAGCACCCTTTCCTATGTCACACACCACCGAGAACAAATCGAAGCTCATTGCAAGGGTCCGCCGGCTGAAGGGTCAGATGGAAGCGATCGAGCGTGCGCTGGAAGCCGAAGCCTCCTGTGCCGAAATTCTGAACCTCGCCGCGTCGGTGCGCGGAGCCACCAACGGTCTCGTCGTCGAACTGCTCGAGGATCATCTGCGCAACCATATCGTCGATGCGGAAAACGAGGCGCAACGTGCCGCCGGGGCGGCGGAATTCACCGAAGTCATGAGAAGGCATCTCAGATGAGCCGCGATTTCGCACCCGTCGTTCCGCACGACCACGTATTCCTTGGCGAAAACCATGCCCGCAACGAACGCCGGACCTGGGCCGTCATCGCGCTGACAGCGACGATGATGGTTGCCGAAATCACCGCCGGGACGATCTTTGGATCGATGGCGTTGCTGGCTGACGGCTGGCACATGTCCACGCATGCCTCGGCGCTGCTGATCACGGCGCTGGCCTATCTCTATGCCCGAAGAAATGCGCGCAACCCGCGCTTTACCTTCGGCACCGGCAAGCTTGGCGATCTGGCCGCGTTCGGCAGCGCGACCGTTCTGGCCATCGTCGCTTTGCTGATCGGCTGGGAAAGCCTTGTCCGGCTGCGCAGCCCGGTTCCGATCAGTTTCGACGAGGCGATCCTGGTGGCGGCGTTGGGCCTTGTCATCAACCTGGTCAGCGCCTGGTTGCTCAAGGATGATCCCGACCATCATCATGGGCACGGACATCACCACCATGATGACCACCACCATGCGCAAACCCACAAGGACGGACATCACAGCGCAAATGCGACCGGCGTGGAACATCGCGACAACAACCTGCGCGCGGCCTATCTGCATGTCCTCGCCGATGCCCTCATTTCGGTGATGGCGATCTTCGCGCTGCTCGCGGGACGCAGCTATGGCTGGGTGTGGCTCGACCCTCTGATCGGCATCGTTGGCGCTGTTGTCATTCTTCGCTGGTCGTGGGGCCTGTTGCGCGATAGCGGTGCGGTGCTGCTGCATTATGGCGATGACGTTCTGCCGAACGAGGTCCGCGCCGCCATCGAAAACGAACGCGATGAAATAATCGACCTTCACGTCTGGCAACTGGGTCCGGGACATCACGGCGCCATCATCTCGATCCTGAGCGCGGATCCGAAGCCGGTCACGGAATACCGGAGGCGGCTGGAAAGCGTGCATGAACTCGCCCATGTCACCATCGAAGTGCATGCAAGGACTGCCTGAAATACTGGACCCGGCCCTGCATGGGCTGCGCGATGCGCCAGCAGAGCAGCGCGATCAGACGATACCAACGCGCAGGCGGCGGTCCTGACGGGCGAGCCGGCCGGTCTGTCGGAAGGCGATGGAGGTTGCGCGGCGCAGGTTTCGCCGGATCGGGGCCCGCAGCCGGGGCGGAAAGACGATCCGGCGCGGGGATCGGTCAGGCCCGGATATAGGCCTGGTAGAGATCGTTCATCCTGGCCGTCATCGGACCGGGCTTGCCCGAACCGATCGCGCGGCCATCAATACTGGAAACCGGCGTGATGCCGCCGAGCGTGCCGGTCACGAAGGCCTCGTCTGCCGCGTAGACCTCGGCCAGTGTGAAGGCCTTTTCGCGGACGACAAGGCCCGCCTCACGCCAAAGCGTGATCGCCTTCTTGCGCGTGATGCCGTTGAAGCAGGTCTGCCCGTCCGAGGTCCAGAGTTCCTGGCCCCGGATGATGAAGAAGTTGGTCGAGTTGCAGGAGGCGACGAAACCGCGATCGTCAAGCATGAGCGCCTCGTCCGCGCCCATGTTGATCGCCTGGATCAAAGCCTGAATGAAGTTGAGACGTGAGTGCGAATTGAGGCGCAGGTCGAAGACATCGGGCGTCGAACAGCGGATGGTCGAGGTCATCAGCTTGATACCGCTTGCCTTCAGTTCGGGATTGGGCTGTTTCCACTCGGCCACGATCACGATCGTTGCACCACCGACGATAAAGCGCGGATCCTGGTTCGGCGTCGACTTGCGCCCGCGCGAGATCATCAGGCGGATGTGGACGCCGTCCTCCATCTCGTTGTGCCCAAGGCATTTCCAGATTTCATCGACCAGTTCGGCCTTGCCGAAGCCGATGTCGATTTGAAGCGCGTTCGCACCTTCAAAGATGCGGTCGATGTGCTCATCGATGGCCAGCAGCCTGCCCTTGATCAGGCGGATACCTTCCCAAACGCCGTCGCCGAGCACGAACCCCGCGTCGAAGATCGAGACCTTGGCCTCGTCACGGCTGAAGAATTCGCCGTTCACATATATCTCGACGCCGTCGTTGCGCGGGTCTTTCACGTAGCTCTGGGAAGAGGAGCTGCTTTGAGGGGTCATGATCATACCTTGGTCTTGAGATGTCTGGATCGGGCGCGTTTCAGAACGCGAATTCTCCGAAGCGCCGGAGAAAGTCCCGCGTGCGCGGCTTTCGCGGGTTCTTGAGAACCTCGTCGGGGGTGCCGACCTCGTGGAAAACGCCATCGGCGAGAAAGATCACCTTGGTGGCGAAGTGGTAGGCAAAGCCAAGCTCATGCGTGACAAGCAGCATGGTCCGCCCTTCTTCGGCCAGCTTGTTGATGACGCGCAGCACCTCGCCCACAAGTTCGGGGTCGAGCGATGAGGTCGGCTCATCAAAGAGCAGGATCTCGGGCTGCATCGACAGCGCTCGGGCGATGGCGACGCGCTGCTGCTGGCCGCCGGAAAGGCGCCCGGGCCAGGCGTCGAGCTTATCCGACAGGCCGACCTTGGCCAGTTCGGCCTCGGCGATCCTGCGGGCCTCGGCTTTCGCCATGCCCTTGACCGTCACAAGTCCCTCCATGACGTTGCCCAGGACGCTCATGTGAGGAAAGAGATTGAACTGCTGAAACACCATGCCCAGCCGCTCGCGCACCTGGCAGAGCTGTTTATCGGGATAGGTGACGGTCCCTTTCCGCTCGACGCCGATGCGGGTGCCATCCAGCCAGATCTCCCCCGCGCTCAGCGTCTCCATGAAATTTATGCAGCGCAGGAAGGTGGACTTGCCCGAGCCCGAACCGCCGATGATCGCGACGCGTTCGCCCGGCTCGACGGTGAAATCGATTCCCTTGAGAACGTGATGGTCGCCGAACCGCTTGTGCAGGGCCTTGATTTCCAGAATGGGATTGCCGGTCATGCGAGTTCCTTTTCAGGTCAGTTGGACCGCGCCAGGTGCTTTTCGAGACGCCCGGCAAGGAAGGTGCCGGGATAGATCAGAACAAAGTAGATGAAGGCCACCGCCGTCAGGATCTCGAAGGGTCGATAATAGGTCGATGAGAGCAGACGTCCCTGGTACATCAGTTCGTGCACCGAGATCACCGAGGCAAGCGAGGACATCTTGGCCACCTCGATCGTCCGGTTGGTCAGGGCCGGCAGCATGCGCTTGATGACCTGCGGCAGGATTACCCGGCGCATGGCCTGGGTTCGGGACATGCCGATGGCAAGCGCGCCCTCCATCTGGCCGCGATGGATCGACCTGATGCCGCCCCGGAAAATTTCCGAGGCATAGGCCGAGGTGTTCAGGGTCAGACCCAGCAGCGCCGCCGCATAGGGCGTCAGCTGCACGCCGACGAGGATCGGGAAGGCGTAGTAGAACCAGAT
>CEVM01049246.1_pt1 | contig 27363 bp, 21 predicted proteins | sample 531481 | NCBI WGS metagenome assembly CEVM01 (sample SAMEA2623649, study PRJEB7988) | marine metagenome | biome: marine biome (ENVO:00000447); feature: mesopelagic zone (ENVO:00000213) & marine oxygen minimum zone (ENVO:01000065); material: "saline water (ENVO:00002010), including plankton...
TATTCAGTATTAGCTCCGGTTTCCCGGGGTTATCCCAATCTCTAGGGCAGATTACCTACGTGTTACTCACCCGTTCGCCAGTTTACTAGTATTCCGAAGAATATGTTCTCCTTGACTTGCATGTTTAAAGCACGCCGCCAGCGTTCGTCCTGAGCCAGGATCAAACTCTCCATTGTATTGTTTTGTTTGATTTATTATCGTCTAATCTGACTCTCAAAGTTTATATTGGACCACGCATACCAAATTATCAAAAAACATCCACTTTGCATTAAAAACTAAGTGAGCAAAGCCGCGCAAATTAGCTTTTATTATATAAGGAGTCAACAGCTAATCATTAAACAAAATGAAATAATTAATTTTCAACTAAGTTAGGCTCCATAAAATCCATAAAAGAATCTATGGGGGTCTTTTCTATAGCTGTTCGGATATGGTTGCGAAATAATAGCTGATTTGCATTATCAACATCTTGATATGTTTTTAATATAGTTCCTAGATAAATACTTAACGAAAGCGCAATAGGCGCATAAATCAAATATTTATTTTTTGAACTTAATTTAATATTATCTGGAAGCCCATATGTTGAGGGATTATTTGGCAATTTGTTTAAGTCAAGTTGATACCCTGCACCTTGAGGAATGAGTTCATTACGATTATCAGTAAGGGACAAATCTCCTGACTGATTTAAATCAGTGTTAGATGAGGCTAATGAAGCTACTAGAAAAAATGATGCTAAAGCACCTCCAGCATTTCCCCATTCTTGAAGATATGCACGTCCACCTCCAGGAATTATAGAAGCAGCTAATGTTTGCCATTTGTTTTTCATGGGTACTTCTGCAGCATTATCTATAGTTTGCATAATTGGAGCAATTAAAGAACTATAATGTCGGTGTCTAAATCTTTCATCTGCAGATAGAAATGCTTGTCTAGCTGCAACCCATTGCAAATCATTAAGAAAAATATATCCTCTAAATATAATAAGATATGGGTCTGTTTCATTTTCTGTTTGTTCAAGAATTACGTCATAATCCTCTTGATAATAATTAATTAAGAGCTTACGATAATATGCTGCCTTATAGACACGATCATTTTCATCCGTTAGATTAATAACTTCATCATAATATCTATTTGCTAAAATAGGATTACCAGATAAATCGTAATTTCTTGCAATATGATACAATATTGGCACTTCAAGACTATCACTGGGAAATTTGTACAGATATTGAAATAAACTTAGTAACGCTCTTTCATAATGCCCTTCATTAATGAGAAAATCACAAAAAGATAATAATTCTTGTTTTTGGAATTTTGTGTGTTCTAGCCAATCATCTTTTATTTCATCAACACTACGATAATTTTGGCCATATGTAATGCAAATAGAAAATAGTAGAACTATTATAATCCGAGGTTTTACAAACATAAATAATATATCCTCCCCTTTGAGGATATATAAATATAGTATGCGAAAGGAATAAAAACTATATCTAGAAGAGAATCAATATGTTCTCTTCAAAATAAAATTATTCTGATCCTTTAAAATCTAAGGAAACTGAATTTACACAATAACGTAATCCCGTAGGGTTCGGGCCATCAGCAAACACATGCCCTAAGTGAGATTCACATCTTGCACATAGAATTTCTGTTCGAACCACCCCCAGTGTATTATCTTTTTTCTCAATAACCCTATCTTTATCTAAAGCTTGAAAAAAGCTTGGCCACCCGGTCTTAGAATCAAATTTAGTTTCCGAACTAAACAATTCATAATCACATCCTGCACAAGTATAAGTTCCATCTTCTTTATGATTATAGTATTTACCTGTAAAGGCCATTTCTGTACCTTTTTCTCGTAAAATTTTATACTCTTCAGGAGTTAGACAAGTTGCCCATTCGGTATCAGATTTCAATACTTTTTTGCTCATATTAATTTTTTCCTGTTCTTGCTGTGCATGTAATGTAACAAATAAAAAAAATACTATTTTGATGAAAAATTTCATTATAATTGAAAAATTTATAATGAATCAGGTTCTGCCGGCACAGATGAAGGTGCAGGTTTTGAACCCCAGAAAGTAGGACGTGTTTGTAATCTGTTTAACACATTTTCATTAGTCATATACACTTCACTTTCATCAACCATTCTAACATAACATCTTTGCCAGTCTGAACTAGATCTTCCAAAAATAGCTGCTCCCAATTTTTCATCATTGTATCCGTAGAAAGCAAGCTTTAAACCTAGGCTGTCTTCCACATTAAATGTTTTCCACTTTTTGGAGTTATTTGAAACCATAGATTCACGCTTTACGCTTAATATTTTATTTTCAACATCATTTATTCTATTCATTTGTATCAACAAAGAATCATTTCCAATAATCTGCCAGGAAGTATCTCTTCTTTGAATTGAAATAAACAATGTGTCTTGTTGAATATCAAATCTATTGACTTCATCCATTACAATAGAGAATACATCAGTAGATTGAGCAAGATGCCTATTTTGCCTAGATTGACTAACAAAGAATAATACAATAATTAATGCTAGTGCGCCTAAAAGGATTTTCATGCTCTTAGTCATACATTTCTTCAATCAATTTCATAGTTCTCTTATGCATTTGTAAACGCCAAAAACCAAATCCTACAATCAATAAAGAAGGCAATAAACCATTTATCCATTTCCATGTAGATTTGGCATCATCTGTAACTAATTCCTCATTTAATGATCGATCGGTTATTTCTCTAGAACGTAATGCCATCAAATCTTTGTCCCCCATTAAAAAATCTATTGCATTCATCATAAATATATGATTCTCAGGTACACCACCACCACCATCATCCGTCAAAAACCTATTATCTGCCACTAAAATAAGCTGGCTTACAAGACCAGTCTCATTATTAGTTAGGTCAGATCTAGCAGCTATCACTTTTCCAGACTGGTTTAAGTTTCTTAATTGAGGGTTTTGTTTTGGATCAGGGCTTAAATTGTAGAAACCAGTCATCACTCCAGATTTATTAGATGAAGAAAATAATGGAACCGTATTAACATTAGTCCCAACAGAATCAAATTGAATTTCCGTTGAGAAAAACACATGAACTTGCTCTAATCCATTTACCAAAGCTTCATCTTTATTAAAGGTGCGAATAATTGGTAAAAAGGGATATTCCATAGGGACATTCATGCGCATAAATCCCATATCTTGCATAACATTTACTCTTCCGCAATTCTTATCCAAAACAAGGTTTTCAGTTAAAGTAAATCCATAAGGTTTTAATAAATCAAAAACATCAGATTGAAAAGCTTCAGCTTTTTGTGTTTGGAGATCAACGGATAAAGGATTTAAGGCTACAAACATATTTCCACCATTGTACATAAAATTTTTCAAATGATCATATTTATTAACATCCAGAGAATCTTTCACGCCAGTTAGGATTAAAACATTAATATTGTTCGGAATCTCATTGGATAAATCTATAGGCCTTACTTCGTACCGTTGCCGCAAGATCTGAGAAAAAGTATTCGTTTGAACATCATCATTATCAGGGTCAACCATTCCTACAAACTTTTTATTTTTTTCAACAAGTTTTTTTATACGAGTGGTGATTTCATATTCCAAACCAGTTGTAGATAAAACTACAGGTATAACTTCACGTTTATCCTCAAAATATATTGCGACGCCCATAAATACTTTTTTAACTACAGCTTCGTCTTTTTCTATAACCTGTAGTTGAACTGGCTGAACTCCAGACTTCTGGGCTTCTTTTTCTAATTCATCATCTGAATCAGGAACAAAAAATTCAAATCGTATATTCCCTTTTGATATCGCAGCATATTCTTCCATAATATCCTGAAGGTAGCGTCTATTATTTCCATATTCACCAGGAAGATTTTCTGAGAAATACACCTTGATATTTAATAAATCATCTATTTTTTTAATGACTTGTTTTGTAGAAGATGATAAGGAATACATTTTTGTATCTGTAAGATCGAAACGCTTATACCAATTGCGAGCAATTAAATTCAATAATAGAAGCGAAAATAAAAGAATTGCCCCAGGCAGTATGATTGATTTTTTAAAGTCAAAATTCATTTCTAGCTCCACTTCCTTGACTCTAATGACTGAACCGTCATAATCAAGAAAAAGCCAATAACTGAAAGAAAGTAAACAATATTTCTAGAATCAATTACACCGCGAGAAATATTTGAATAATGATAATCAACACTAATATATTGAACTATACCTGCAAAATTTGTTGGTACCAATGGAAGGAAAAAACCCATAAGAAAAAAAACCAGAACTATAAATACACCAATAATAAATGCCACCACTTGATTATCTGTAATGCTGCTTGCAAAAATTCCAATTGAAGCATACATGGAACCAACTAATGCCAACCCAATATATCCTGTAAATAATGCACCGTAATCAATTTTAGCACCAAACTTTACCAACGTAATAAAATGGATAATCGTTGCTAATAGGCCTAATAGAATCAACACAACAGCTGCAAAATATTTTCCAAGGACAAACTCATATGTTTTTATAGGTAAGGTCGCGATCGTTTCCATTGTCCCAATATTATTTTCTCTTGCAATAAGTCCCATAGAAATAGCTGGTACAAATATGAGATATACCATTGGAACGACACTAAATAATGATCGAAGATCTGATTGATTATAAAGAAAGAAGGTACTTGTAAAAAAATACCCATTGAAAACGGAAAATATAACCAAAAATATATAAGCCATTGGAGTATTAAAAAACCCACGGATTTCCCGATGAAAAATAGAACGAGTATTATGCATCAGTTTTTCCTTCCATTGTTAATTTTCGAAAGATATCTTCCAAATCAGTTGTAGTTGGAGTCATTTTTAGGATAACCCAACCTGAACTAACTGCATAATTAAATAAATTTTCCCTAGGGTCTACTTCCTGAGAATACTCCAGTTGGATTAAATGATGATCCTTTTTCTCTTCAATATTTGATACATCAATATTTGGCACTCCAACAGACAAATCTTTTAACGAATTTTCATTCGCGTTACGTACTTCAAGGTTTAATATTGTATTCCCTTTGAAACTACTCATCAATTCATCATTTGTGCCATTCGCAACAATTTCACCTTGATGAATAATCATTATTCTATCAACTGTTGCCTGAATCTCCTGCAAAATATGACTTGACATAAGCACTAGTTTTTCACGACCTAAACTTTTTATTAATTCACGTATCTCTACAATCTGGTTTGGATCCAATCCAGTAACAGGCTCATCTAATATTAAAATTTTAGGATCATGAATCATAGATCCTGCTAAACCTATACGTTGCTTATATCCCTTGGAACAAGATGATACTTCCTTATGAACCACACCTTGTAATCCACAGCGATCAACTACTCTAATTAAAGCTTCACGAAAATTTTTTCCTGTTATGTTACGAACTCTTGCAATGAATTCAAGATATTCATAAACAGACATTTCAGGATATAAAGGATTTAGTTCAGGTAAATAACCTATTTGCTTTTGGATCTCTAATGCGCTATCATTGATATTTAAATCATTGATTTGCACATTACCTGCCGTTGGGGCTAAATAGCCCGTAAGCATCTTTAGAGTAGTAGTTTTTCCAGCACCATTTTCGCCTAAAAAACCAACTATTTCTCCATCATCAATCTCAAAGTCTATGGATTTGACAGCTTGAACATCCCCGTAGTTCTTAGACAAATCCTGCACTTTTATCATTATATATTACCTCGCAATATTTGATTTAAATTCAATAATACTCTATTTAATCAAAAATAGTTCCCGAATCGGGCCAAAAAGATATAAAAGTTTGTTATATTCTCAAAAAAGAATTTTACATCCAATTTGGTGCGCCAGCGCTAACACCTAAAAGTGGTATAATTATAAAATATAATAGAATTACTATTACACCAATTGCAATTAGATTTAACCAAAAACCACACTTAGCCATTTCTGGTATAGTAACATAACCACTGGCTAATATGCTTGCATTTGGTCCTGTTCCTGAAGGTAACATAAAAGCACAAGAAGCAGCAATAGTTGCAGGTATCATCAATAAATATGGATGGAAATTTCCAGCCTGAGAAACGCCTGCAAGTACGGGAAGAAAAATAGCTGTTGATGCTGTATTCGAATTTATCTCTGTTAGAAAAACCATTCCTGCTACGACGAATAACACCACTAGAAACATTGGTATTCCTTCTAAATTTAAATTTAGACCTATCCATGTTACAAGATCTGATTCTTTAAATGCAGAAGCAATAGCCAGACCACCCCCAATCAACATGGCAATACCCCATGGAATAGTTTTTGCATCTTCCCATTCAAGCAATTTTTTCTTAGTTCCATTTTCATTGATTGTTCCATTTGGTAATAGAAATAATAATAATGCAGCAAAAAATGCTACGGTAGAATCCTTTACGTAAGCTTGCACACCAAGAATATCTGACCATCCTAAAATAGTTACTGCACCAAATTCCATTTTACGCCGAAACACGAACCCCAATGCATATAATATACAAATGATAAGCACTCGTCTTTCAGCAACTGTCATTGTTCCAAGTTCTTTGTATTCATTTTGAATAATATCACGAGAATCATTCAGACCACCATCAATCCTAAAATAATTAATTATAAATACCCAAGATATAGGAAGAAATACAATCACAAACGGGATACCAATTTTCAGCCAGTCAGTGAAAACTATGTCTGGTGAACCTGGAAAAATTTCTTTCATAGTACTCACAAATAACAAATTTGGAGGCGTGCCAATCAGAGTTCCTGTTCCACCAATACTTGCAGCATATGCTATAGAAAGCATTAATGCGCTTCCAAATGCATTGTTACCATTTACTGATTCCCTTTGAATAATTGCTATCCCAATAGGTAGCATCATTAATGTTGTCGAATTATTCGAAGTCCACATTGATAAAAATGCGGAGGCAATCATAAAACTTAATATAATCTGTCTTCTACTTGTTCCAATCACTTGTATGGTTCCAAGAGCAATCCGTTTATGAAGATTGTTCGACTCTATGGCTTTTGCTACTAAGAATGCTCCAATAATTAATAATACAATGTGATGTCCATAACTTGCTGCAATGTGATTAGTATTTAGGATACCCAACATTGGAAAAAGAACTATAGGAATAAATGCAGTGGCAAAAATTGATATGGCTTCCGTTACCCAAAAAATAGCCATTAGGATAGATACTGCAGCTGCTTTCATTGCCTTTGGGTTCATACCCTCCGGTTCTGGAATTATCATAATCAAAGTAAATACAATAACACCTAAAACAATTCCAATCTTCTGACGATTATACATCTATTGTATTAAATAGGATCGTTTTGAACACGATCATAAATGGAATCATTCTCCTCATAGATAAAAAAACGATTTGGCCCAATGTTCACCTGTGCAAGAATAATATTTTTCAAAGAAAATATATATAGTACTAACAAATATTTTAAGAACATTTTATAAAATTAATCTAACATGGAAGCACCAAGCGCTGGAGCCTCATCACCAAGATCATTCAGAAGAATCTTGACGCCATCCAATCCATTGCCAATTGAATATTTATCAGCATTTTCCTTCACTATTGGCATCAAATCAGATTCTAGCTCATGGTAAATAGTGCCACCTACGATAATACGTTCAACACCGGTTATATTAATTACATTTGCAATTCCAATTCCCAATGCACGTGCTTGATATTTAAGTAATTCAGAAACAATAGTATCGCTATTATGCCAGGCATCAAAAATATCTGCAGCTCGGAATCTGCTTGGATCAATTACACAACTATTACCAGAATTAATTTTTTCTTCAAGAAGTGTTTTAAATCCATGATAACTTACAATTGCCTCCAGACAACCATGACGCCCACATTTACATAAAGGCCCATCTATATCAACAATCATATGTCCAACTTCTGCAGCAGTTGAATTATATCCCGTGATTAGTTTTCCATTATATATATATCCTCCTCCTAAACCTGTGCCTGGATAAAGTGTAAACAATGATGATGCTCCCTTCCCAGCTCCAAAATTATATTCTGCTAGGGTAGCCATATTTACATCATTACCTAATTTAAATTCTATTTCCGTTCGTTCTCTTAACATTGCTCTGACAGGAAAATTATTTTCCTTAAATGCTGTAAGTTGTTTTGCTTCTCCAAGTTGATTATCAACGGGGCTTGGCAAGGCAATTCCTACTGATATAATCTTACTATCCTTAATATTAAGAGCTAGCTCCTTATAGACATCACTAATTTGATCCATTACAGCTGAGATATCAGCTCTATTAGATAAACGGTGTTTCTTACGATACATGACATTATAGCTACTATCTGTTACTACTCCTAATACCTTTGTACCGCCCAGATCAAGTCCGATTCTATATGTCATAAATATATAACATCTGTTTTAGACATTATCCACTGCTTTTTGTAATAGTGTATTTACTTTATTTGCAAGATTATAAAGATGATTATTTTCAACAATAGTCATCATTTTATTTGCATCGATAGCTGCAATTGTTGTTGAGAGATCTTCATTCTCCCATAAAACTACATTACATGGCAACAATAATCCAATTGCCTGCTCATCATTCAAAGCTTCAAAAGCTAGAGGTGGATTGCATGCCCCAAGAATAGTATATTTTTGAAAATCCTTATCTAGTTTTTTCTTTAGAGTATTTTTTACATCTATTTCAGTTAATACTCCGAATCCATTTTCTTCTAATGTCTCTCGAATACGATTATCTGCATCTTCAAATGATAATTGCACTGTTCTTTGATATCCATAATTCATACAATATTTTCTACACAGGGAATTGTTGAATGATAGATGCAATTGAAGCAGTTAGATTTTTTGCATAAGGAATATGAATGAATTCATTAGGGCCATGGGCATTAGACTGTGGTCCAAGAATACCAGTTATTACAAATTGAGCCTTAGGAAATTTTTTCCCTAACATAGCCATAAATGGTATCGTTCCACCCTCACCCATAGATAAAGCAGGTTTATTAAAATAAGCATGAGAAGCTTCCTGAATTGCACTATCTAACCAAGGCTCTAATTCTGGAGCATTCCAACCTGTAGCTGGCTCATCAAATTCAACAGTAATACTGGCATCATATGGAGGATTTTCTGTTAATGCCTTTTTCATTACTCTCACAGCAATTTTTTTATCCAGTGTTGGGGGAATTCGCATCGACAACTTTACTTGAGAATAAGGACGTAATACGTTTCCTCCATCTTTTATAGCAGGAATTCCATCCATCCCAATAATAGAAAGTGCTGGTTTCCATGATTGTCTAAGCGCCCCTTCAACTGGATCACTTGTGGTGGAATTCATCGATCCATGCCATGGAAATTGGTCTAATTCTCCATCTAATGCATCTACCATACTCTTTGCATCTCCTATTCTTCTTTCTGGAATATTAACATTAAGATCTTCGAGTAAAATTGTTCCTGAACTTTCATCTTCTAATCGTGAAAGAAGTTGTCGTAATACACGAAATGAAGATGGAACTATACCGCTTGCTGATCCTGAGTGTACGCCTTCAGTTAATACTTCAACACGCAGTGTGCATCCAATAAGGCCTCGTAAAGAAGTTGTAGTCCAAAATTGTTCATAATTCCGCGCACCAGAATCCAGGCAAATAACTAGATCAGGTTTACCAATTAGTGATGCACAATGATCCATATAGAATGGTAAATCTGGTGAACCACTTTCTTCAGAAAATTCAATTAAGATAATAATTCTGGGATGGTCTAAATTTTGATCTTTTAATGAACGGACAGCTGCAGTGGATGCAAACATTGCATATCCATCATCTGCGCCACCACGTCCATACAGTTTATCTCCCTTTAAAACAGGATTCCAGGGACCAAGGCCATCTCTCCATCCTTGCATTTCAGGTTGTTTATCTAAATGTCCATACATTAGAATATTTCCCTGTGCGTTCCCTGGGCAATCTATCATTATTAATGGCGTCCTATCTTGTTCTTGAAAAATATGAACAGTGCTTCCATCCGGCTTATATTTTTCTGCCCAATCGCTCGCTAGCTTTAATGCTTTAGTCATATGTCCATTTTTCAACCAATCGGGGTCAAAATCTGGTGATTTATTTGGTATTCGAATATATTCTATTAATGTTGGGGTAATATGTTTATCCCAAAATTCATTTATATAGCTACCATTTTTTGAATGATTTATCATTATCGATATAATTTAGAGTTGGAATTTCGTTTTTATTAATAAAGGATCAAGCAATTTTTTACATAAATATTAGAAAACTATTTTTTATAGTATGTATAAATTCAAAAATAATTAATCATGGCAAAACATCCATTACTTAAAGAAGTTCAAGATAATATCTTATTGGAAAAATATTCTAAGGAGTTTGGTACGCCACTATATATTTATTATGGTTATCAGATTAAAGAAAATCTTCAAAAAATTAATTCTGCATTGCAATCCTACTTTGATCAATACCAGATATACTATGCTGTAAAATCAAATAGTAATCCAAATCTTCTTTCATTTATGCATAATTATCTTCCATCTATGGGCGCGGACTGCTCAAGCCCAGGCGAATTATTTGCTGCAAACAAAGCAGGGATTCCTATGGAAAGCTGTGTATACACTGGAAATTATGAATCGAAAAAAGATTTACAATCTGCTTATGATAGCGGTTGTGAAATCAATCTAGATGATTCAACATCTTTTCAAAGATTAAAAAAAATAGGAGTTCCTAATTATATAAGCTTTCGGTTAAATCCAGGTATTGGAAAGGGTCGATTTAGTCAAATTATTACTGGTGGAAAAGAGGCAAAATTCGGTATTCCAAAAGAGAAAATTATCCCTATTTATGAATCTGCTAAAAAGGATGGGGTGAAATTATTTGGATTGCAATGTCATTCAGGGTCAGCAATACTTGATGAAGATTACTTCGTAAAAAACACACAGCTCATCCTTAATACTGCACGTAGAATTGAAAATAAAATTGAACAAAATCTATCAAAAATATCAATTGGGAGCGGATTTGGTATTCCATATAGTGATGATGAGGATGCGCTTGATCTCAACAATGTTTTTTGTAAAATATCTCAAGTTTTTGAAGACTTTTATGGAAGAGATAAATCTGATTGGCCCACATTATGTATAGAACCAGGTAGATCAATTATAGGAAATACTTGTATCTTATTAGCAAAAGTAACTGGCATTAAAGAAAGCTATAAAAATTTTATTGGTTTAGACGCCGGAATGGAAACGTTTATGCGCCCTGCATTGTATAGCGCTGAACATCGTATCTATAAACTAGGCACAAAGCATAAAATAGTAGATTTACCTGTAGATATTACTGGGCGTATTTGTGAAAATACTGATAGGTTAGCAGTTAATATATCTTTCCCAAGAGTTGTTGAAGGAGACTTAATTGCAATTATGGATGCAGGTGCTTATGGATATGCCATGTCAAATCAGTATAATACAAGACCACGTTCTGCAGAAATATTGGTAAATGGAGATGAATATCATCTTATTAGATCAAGAGAAACTATCGAAGATATATTTCAGAATTGCAGTATTTAAGAAATACAAAACCGTTATACTTTTTCATGATGAATATATTATGTTCTGTTTTCGCACAAGAGCATCCTAGTATTCATGAAATTCAGCTTGAGTATTATAAGAATAACTATATCGAATCACCAAGGCAGGATACAAGTGAGCCAATTATAGATAAACAAAATCGATCAACTACTCCTAGCAGAGAAGTATTTGGCTATCACCCATATTGGATGGGTACCGCATGGCAAAATTATAACTACAACTTAATTTCGACAATCTCCTATTTCAGCGCTGAAGCAACAGCAACGGGAGATCTTAGCGATCTTCATGGTTGGCCGGTAGTAGGTCTGATAAATTTGGCACACTCATATGGTGTTGACGTGGTTCTTTGTGTAACTCTTTTTAATAATGGAGATTTAATAACGTTATTAAGCAATCCATCCTATAGACAAAATCTAATTGATAATCTTTTAACACAGGTCCAAGCAGGAAATGCTGATGGAGTAAATATTGATTTTGAATCATTCCCTCCTTCTCAAAAACAAAATATGGTACAATTTATTACTGATCTTACAAATACGTTCCATGCTGAGATACCTGGTTCTAAAATAACATTAGCGACACCAGCTGTTGACTGGAATGACGGATGGGATTACAACGCGCTTGCAACTATAAGCGATGGATTATTTATTATGGGTTATGATTACTATTATAGTGGAAGCTCAACCACTGGTCCCAATGCGCCGCTTTCTGGAAATGGATATACTGTTTCTTGGACTATAGATGACTATTTGAATAAAACAAATAATCAGTCAGATAAATTGATTATTGGATGCCCTTATTTTGGTTTTGAATGGCCAGCCTCATCCGGTTCTAGTGGTACATCAACCACAGCTAATGGATCAGCAAAATTTTATGCTGAAATGGAAGGAAATGCTTTATCATATGGAAAGCTATGGCATGAATCCTCGCAAACTCCTTGGTACCGTTATCAAAATCCAAATTGGATACAGGGATGGTATGATGATAGTTTATCTTTATCTCTAAAATATGATTTTGCTATAGAAAATGATTTATTAGGTATAGGTATTTGGGCAATGGGATATGATGGAAATAATCTGGAACTCTGGGATCTTTTATCCGCAAAGTTTGGTGCAAATGCTCCGCCTACTACTCCTAATAGTTTATCAATTAAAAATATTGGTAATGGAAGTGTAATGATTAATTTTCAAGGAGCACAAGTTGCAGATTCATATATTGTATTAAGGGGATATTTAGAAAATAATACTATTGATACCCTAGATATATATACTCAACGACCTATTATCATTAATGATTTGTCAGTTGGTGAGTCTTATTTCCTTTCCGTTACAGCAAAAAATGATTTTGGCTATAGTCCCCAAACCGAATTTCTTGGCATTATACCTTCAAATGAAAATGTTAAAAGTCTAATTATTAATGGATTTGACAGAATAAATGGTACCAATAATACATTTGATTTTATTATGCAACATGGGACTGCATTCCATGATCAAAATTACTCTTTTGATAGTGCCACCAATGAAGCTGTAATTGAAGGAAATGTAGATTTGAATAATTATTCAATAATCGACTGGATCCTTGGAGAAGAGGCAACTACAACGAGTTCTTTTTCTATTATAGAGCAAGAATTAGTTCAAACTTATCTGGAAAATGGGGGGTTCCTATTTGTATCCGGTTCAGAAATAGGGTATGATCTAGCAAGCGAAGGAAGTGAACAAGATATAGAATTTTTTCAAAATTATCTAAAATCAAATTATATATCCGATGCTGCAGGAGGATATCAAGGAACATATAATGGATTGGGAATTGAGAACTCTATTTTTGATGGAGTTTCCAATATTACTTTTGATAATGGAGACCATGGAACTTATGATGTAGACTGGCCAGATGGTATTAAACCAATTAATGGTGCAGAAATATGTATTAAATATGATAATGTGGATTATAGCTCACGGGGTGGAATGGGTATAAGTTATTTGGGGAAATTTGGTAATAGTAATTATGATGGAGGGCTTGTATTCTTTTCCGTTGGATTTGAAACAATTTATCCACAAGCAAAACGTAGTGAATTATTAAATAGAATTCTCAATTTCTATGAAACAGAACTTTATGCAAATGATGAAAATGAAATATCTCTGCCAGATGAAGTAAAAATACATGCACTTTATCCTAATCCTTCTAATTCATCCATAACACTGGATTTTTCATCAAATTATATAAATGATAATGCGAAAATAGTAATCTTTGACTTATTAGGTCGACCTGTAAAAACTGCATATCTTTTATTAAATGGAAATCAGAATTATAGTTGGGTATGGAATGGGCTTGATATAGAAAATAAAGAATTACCAACAGGTATGTATATATTAAGTATTACAATAGGGCAAACCATGGAAACACAAAAAATTACATTATTAAAATAAATGAAACATTTTTATAAAATATTATTTCTACTTGTAAATATTTTATTCGCACAAACTCATCATTCTATCCATCAAATTCAATCAAAATATTATAATACCATTGCATCACCCCCAGTTGATAAAATGCCAGTACGTACAGGTTTAGATATTCTGTTGGATAGTAAAATTGATTTAATTACTGGTAAAACGATTGCTCTTGTAACAAATCAAACAGGAATTGATCAAAATGGAAATCCAAATTATAAAAGGCTAATGTCAATGGATGAAATAAAATTAAAAGTTATCTTTTCTCCAGAACATGGTTTATTCGGAGAAGCAGATAAAGAAATCACATACGCTAATCAAATTGAGGATCTACCAAAGGTATATAGCTTATATGGTTCGAGGCGAAAGCCAACTAAAGAAATGTTAGATGGTATTGATATGATCATTTATGATATTCAAGATATTGGAGCTCGCTTCTATACATATATCTCAACATTGGGATTGGTTATGGAAGCCGCTGCTGAACTAAATATACCTATAATTGTTTTAGATCGTCCAAATCCAATTCGGGGTGACATTGTTGAAGGGCCGATATTAGATCTTAAATACCAATCATTTATTGGAAAATATCCCATACCTATACGATATGGATGGACAATTGGTGAACTAGCTGAAAAAATTATTCTGGAAAAATGGATTCATCCAACTCCAAAATTAATTTCTATACCTATGGAGGGATGGAATGCATCGTTATGGTATGATGAGACAACCCTTCCATGGGTAAAGCCTTCTCCAAATATTCCGAACTTGGAAACAGCATTGATCTATCCAGGTATGTGTTTATTGGAAGGAACAAATATTAGCGAAGGACGAGGAACAGATAAACCATTTAAATGGTTTGGGGCACCATGGATTAACAGTAAAAATTTATCTCAAGAACTGAATAAATTAAAATTATCAGGGGTTGTATTTGTACCAAAATCATTTACTCCTATATCAATTCCTGGAGTAGCAGATAAACCAAAATATGAAAATCAACTATGTCATGGACTTGAGATCAGAATTATTGATAGAAATAAATATAATAGTGTTAAAACTGGTATAAGTGTTTTAAAAAAAATAAATGAACTATACCCTGATTTCCTTATCATCAAAAAGACGCGTTTGAATAAACTTTGGGGGAGTGATACACTTTTAAAAACTCTGCAAGAAAAAACAGTTTCATACAATTATTTTGCTGTTGGAGGAATAACAATATTTTTACTATTGATTTCAATAATAAATTAATTTTATACATTATTCTTTAGCTGATAAATGAAAAAAAATTAAAATCTTTTAAGTTTTTTCTGATGACCAAAAAATATCTATTCAAACTTAATACTTTATTTATCCTTATGATTCTCCTTTTGCAATGTAGTAAACCTGTGGCTTTATATAACGCTGCAGGACACAAAAAGGCACTTGATCCAATTACCTCTATTATTCAATCCTCTGGTTTGCAGACAAATATTGGCATTAAGGTAATAGATTTAAAATCTAATGAAACTATATATGAATGGAACCCTAATTCATTATTTAATCCTGGAAGCAATACTAAATTATTTACTTGTATTGCTTCATTAGCATTACTTGATACAAATACAACTTTTTCTACATCAGTATATCAAGATACTAACGCAATTTATTTAGTTGGTGGCGGAGATCCTCATCTTACCATTGAACAATTAGATACGATTTCTCAAACAATAAGTGATACAATTAAACTCCACTTAGGAAGAGATTATTGGTTTTTAAATAATCGTTTACGTATGCGATCAGTAGATTTAGCAAAAAACATTAACTATCTCGTTGTAGATAATTCTATCTTTGATAACATCTTTTATGGCCCTGGATGGATGTGGGATGAAGGTTCCTGGTGGCATGCTGGACAAATCAGCGCAATGTCATTAAATGAAAATTGTATTGATTTTTATGTTTCACCTGGCAAACTAGGAAAACCAATCATAATTAATACCCATCCAACAACAAATTTTATAAGTATTCAAAATGAATCAATTACAGTAAATGATACTACAAATTTTCAAAAATTGAAGATCAAACGTGATTGGGGAAATCAGAAAAATAATTTCATTATTTCTGGAAATATAATGGATACTTCTTCTGTAGATACTATGCAACGTAATATACATGACCCTAGTCTATTCGTGGGAACTGTTTTTGCGGAAATGCTAGTGAGTAAAGGTCTAAATATTAAACATATTATTAAAGGATCTGTTCCAAATGATGCAATGAAAATTACAGAACATGAATCCAAACCTATTGTTCATTCGCTTAATGGCTTAATGAAAAGAAGTGAAAATCTTACAGCTGAATTAATAGTAAAATATATTGGATCAACTGTTTATGATACCATTGGCACTTGGAATAATGGTCTTCTTGCTATTAAAACATTTTTACATGATACAGTAGGTATTGATACTAACACATTTAGCTTAAGTGATGGCTCAGGAATGTCAAGATATAACTACAGCAGTCCAAATCATTTTATATCTGTTCTTTCATGGGCATATAATAATAAAAATATACGTAATCAATTTATAGAAACATTTCCTATTGGTGGAGTTGATGGAACGTTGGAAGAAAGATTAGAAAATATTGATACAACTACTACTATTTTGGCAAAAACTGGTTCTCTTGCTGGGGTAAGTTGTTTATCAGGTTATATTATTTCCAATACTAAAAATCCACTTGCTTTTTCTATTTTGATGAATGGATTCGTCAATTCATCTACACTCTACCGTAAGCTTCAGGATGAAATAGTTTATGCACTAACAAAAATAAAACTATGATAAAGCCAAAAAGATTAAAATCTCAATCTACTATTGGAATAATCAGTCCATCCTATTGGATTGATGAAAATATTTTAAAACAAACATCAGAAATTTTTACGAGCCGAAATTTTAAACTTGTATATGGGAAAAGTATCTATACAAAAGATGGTCCTTTTGCGGGGAGTCCTGAACTACGAGCTAATGATATTCATGAAATGTTTTTAGATCCTTCAATTGATGCAATTCTATGTGCTCGGGGAGGTTATGGTGCGAACAAAGTCATCCCTTTACTTGATTATGAATTAATAAAAAAACACCCCAAAATATTTATGGGATATAGTGATATAACTGCATATCTGATTTCTATAACTCAGCGTACTGAATTGATAACCTTTCATGGGCCTATGCTAGCATCATACAAACATGGATTTGTAGAATATAATTATAATCAAATGATAAATATATTATCCGGTGAGAAGGGTGTGCATATTATTCCACCGAAAACAATGAACCCACATATTCTAAAAACTGGAAATGCAGTTGGTCCTTTATGGGGAGGGAATTTGACGCTAGTAATGAATCGTCTTGGAACAAATGATCAAATCGAAACTAATAATTCCATATTATTTTTAGAGGATTTAAATGAATATTATTATTCCTTCGAGCGCATGCTTATCCATTTACGGAGGGCGGGTATATTAGATAATATTGCAGGACTTATTATTGGAGAATTAATCAACATGAAAGATGAAGATGTACCATTCGCTAAGTCAACTGATGAAATACTAATGGATATTTGCGGAAAAATGGATTTTCCCATTATAACAAATTTTTCATGTGGTCATGGTACATACCAAGCAACTCTACCTATATCATTGCCTGTAGAATTACATGCTGGAAATACTACATCTATAAGACTTCTTGAATCAGCTGTTCAATGACTTTTTGTAGAAAAGTCTATCTATCTTCACTTTACTCTTTCCATTATATTAAAAATATTTTTACTCAATTATGACTAATTACAAACAAGATCTCGGTCTAAAAGAATCTATTGCAATAGTAATTAGTAGAATAATTGGGTCAGGAATATTTCGTGTACCTGCATCAATTATGGTTCTCGTTGGATGTACGTCTTTATTTGGGGTTGTGTGGATAATCGGAGGATTAATTACAATCTTTGGCGCTGTTATATATGCAGAATTATCAGCAATGATGCCAAAATCTGGAGGACCCTACGTATTTTTAAAAGCCGCTTATGGGCCATATATTGCTTTTATAAGAGGTTGGGCAATGTTCTTTGTTTCAGAGACTGCATCCATTGTAGCAGTAGCATTGGTGTTCTCAGAATATATTAGTTCAATATGGCTAATCATATATGGCCAGCAATTTGATTTGATTACCATATTTTTTTTATCATTGATCACTATATGGATTTTAACATTTATTAACTTGTTTGGTGTAAGTCTTAGTGGAAAAGTTCAGATTTTTTTCAGTATTCTTAAGATAACTGCGCTTGGAGGTATTATTGGGGCAACTCTGACTGGATTTAATACTGGCAATATAGAGAATTTCAGTAATCCCTTTTGGCCTGAAACATTTGGGTGGCATACAATACTATCTATCGGCGCAGCTCTACGATACGCATTTTTTGCATTTAGTGGATGGGAAGGTGCAACCTATATTGCGGAAGAAGTAAAAGAACCACAACGCACTCTTCCCCTATCTTTATTTATAGGTATTGCTGGAGTAATGCTGCTTTACATAGGTGCTAATCTCGGCTATTTATATCAATTAGATGTTGAAACAATTAAAGAAAATAAATGGGTTGCAACAGCAGCAATGAAAGTTGTTTTAGGAACGTCCGGAGGTGTCCTTATATCACTTGCAGTTGCAATTAATGCATTCGGTAATATCAGTACTCAAATTTTAACCAAAAGTCGTACTTGGCATGCAATGGCACGTGATGGTTTATTTTTTCAACAGTTCAAAAGTCTTCATCCAAAATATAATACTCCAAATAATGCTCTTATTGGTCAAGGAATATGGGCAACTGTATTACTAATTTTTTCAGTTTTGGCCACTTATAAACAATCAGGTATTTCAGGAACAAATACATATGAAATGATTATTGATTTTTTCTCTGCAACAAGTACAATATTTAATATTCTGACTTTTTCCTCTATATATATACTGAGGAAAAAATGGGTAGATAAAAACCGACCATACAAAGCACTATTTTATCCATGGAGTATGATTATAGTTCTTTTATTATATAGTTCCTTTTTTATAATTACTTTAATTACGGCTTTCATACCATCAATAATTGGTTTTGCATTAACTTTGAGCGGGACTTTTTTCTACAGGAAAATCAGTAAAATAAATACATAGGTTTCTTAATAATAATTGGATATCCAGGATAATGCCCATGCAGTTAATAATCCAAAATAAATTCCTATAATATTTCCTAAGACGCCCATAAGCAACCCTACTGGTGCAAGGGATTTTTGGTATACTGTTGCAATTATAGGAGCACTTACAACTCCTCCTATATTAGCTTGACTACTTGTAGCAATTAAAAACATTGGCACCTTTAATAATCTACCTCCCATAAATAGGATTGCTGCATGTACAGCAATCCAACATATACCTACGAGTAGAAATACAGGAGCATTTATAATAGAAGTAAGATTTGCCTTTGCACCAATAGTAGCTAATAATAAATACAGGAAAAAATTACCAATATGTGAAGCTCCAGCATTTTCTAGATCAGATAATGGTGTAAGAGATAAAATAATACCTAAAATGCTCACTATTATAATTGTCCAACCAAAGCTCGTAACGATACTTCCTAAATCTGGTAACCATTCGCCAATTTTTAATGAATAATATCCACCTATCATCCCAATTGATAAAATAGTAATCAAATCAATAAATCTTATTGGTCTTCTTTTAGAGTCAATGTCACTCATTTGGATATTGATATTTTCAATTAAAGAAGTTTTAACTCCATTCCAGCGATCAATCCGTTCCTGATAAGCGGAAAAAAATATCACTATTCCCATCCAACCATATCCAACTATTGTGTCCACAATTATCATTATTCCAAATAAATCATCTGGTGTTCCAATTGATGATCCTACCGCAAGCATATTTGCACTACCACCAATCCAACTTCCTGAAAGTGCACCTAAACCTTTCCAAGAATTATAAGGAAGCCAACTTGCAAATATTGTAAATGATACTATCCCACCAATAACTACACTAATTGTAGCAATGAACATTATTAAAATAGCTTTGGAACCAAGTTTTTTTAATGCAGGAAAATTTGATGAAAGAAGAAGTAAGATTAATGCGGGTGGAAGTAAATAAGTTTTTATCCATTCATATAATACTGATGATTCTGGTAGTATTCCTAACGTTGTGGAGAACATCGGAAGGAAATATATCCAAATAACCGTTGGTAGATACTTAAATAATCCTGAAAATTCTGATTTGGAATTAAGATAGTATATTAAACCCATTAAAGCGATCAAATACACTAAAATTGCCATTGGATCTTGTAAAGGAATCATGAAGTCATCTTTCCTAATATTACAGGCTTATTTGCTCCAGTAACTGAAGGTATGTTTCCAGGAATTTCTTTGATATAGGCCACAGCAAAAATAGCAAAACCTAGAGCTTCTTTGCTATCGATAGATATATCTAATTTACTTGATGGTAAAACTTGAATTGGGTTAAATAAATCTTTTAAGAATTTCATTACGCACGTATGATGAGCCCCACCTCCACTTACAATTATTTTACTCACATTATGATCTTTAATAAATTTCTCACATCCTAAAAAAACAGTCCTTGCAGTAAAAAAAGATAATGTTGCTAATTGATCTTCAAAATTAAATCTATCAAGATCTTTAATATGTTTGTTTAACCAATTCATACCGAACTGATCTCTACCCGTTGATTTTGGTGGGCTTTGGATAAAATATGATTGATCCAACCATTTAGATATTAATTTTTTATCTACATTACCTTTAAGAGCAAGTTGACCTCTATTATCAAATCCATCTTTAAATTTTCTAAGATATGCTTCATCTAATAATGACATTCCAGGTCCAGTATCAAAACCTATTATATAATCATTAGATTTTGATGGTAAAAATGTTACATTGGCTATTCCACCAAGATTCAATGTAATTACTGAAGTTTCTTTATTTCGGAATAACCATTCATCTATTTTTGGCATTAATGGAGCACCAGTACCACCTGCATCAATATCTGCTGATCTAAAATCTGAAATTACTGGAACGTTTAATTTTTCCGCTAAGTATTGAGGAGAACCAATCTGTACAGAGGATTTTCCGCTAATATGATGAATTGTCTGACCATGAGAACCAATTAGATCTAAATTATTTATTTCTTTTGTTTGTAAGTGATTATATAATGTATCTGCATACCATTGCCCAAGATAATCATCCAATTTATTGTAATCTAATTCTGGATTATAAACTACTTGTCTAATCTTGTCTTTCAGATCATTAGGATATGGAATAGATATGTCATCAATTATTTGATAATGCACATCATTATTCAAGCTGATATCTGTAATAACAATATCAAGACCATCCATTGAAGTTCCTGTCATTAGACCAGCAGTTCGTATTATTTCTTTTGAAGATAAATTCATAAAAGATTTACTTAGATTTAAAAATAATCAATCAAAAATCAAGTGATTACTATTGCAAAAATAAATCTAATTTAATCGAAGTATTGATTTTATTAAGGAATTATGAAATTTTCTACGAACTTGCTTAATTCCAGGATTATTACGCGTCGGATAGACTCTATTTGTAAGTAATACAACTACTAGCTCTTGCTCCGGATCTATCCAAAAAGAAGTACCCGTATAACCCAAATGACCAAAAGCCTTATCGGAAAAATAATCGCCGGCACTGCTTGCTCCATCACGATCAGGTCTGTCCCATCCATATCCTCTATTTGCTTCATCAACCGTACTTTGTCTTGTAGTAAATAATGATAATAAATCTTTATCAATAATTTTTTTATCTCCGACCATTCCATCATTTAATAACATTTGGCCATATTTCCCTAAATCCTCTGCATTAGAGAATAATCCTGCATGAGCAGATATCCCACCAAGCAAATTTGCATTTTCATCATGGACATAACCATGAGCAGTTTTTCTGGGAAAAAGATCATATGACAGAGATTTCATAGGACCAAATAATTCTGTAGCTATATGGGCAATTTTCCTCCTAAATGAATCATTGGAAATACCAATTGGTATTACTGTTCTTTCAGTTGGTGGAATATTTTTCCATTGATTTGCAGGAGGATTATAAAATGTATTGTTCATTCCAAGCGGTGAAAAAAACCAACTTTTTCCAAGAGCATGAAGATTATTACCTCCTATTCTTTCTAAAATTGTTCCTAAAAGTATCATGCCTAAATCACTGTATTTGTATTCGCTTCCTGGCTTATATGTAAGTCTCCGATTAATTATATTATCAAGAATATCACCCCTTCCTTTATATTTACTCTCCAGAAAATATCGATGATAAGCGCTTAATCCTGATTCATGAATTAATAAATGGCGAATTGTGATTGTATCCTTTCCAGATTTATAAAAATCTGGGAAAAAATCATTAATAGGCTGATCTAGAGTGAGCTCTTCATCATCAACTAGCTTCATTACAATTGGAGTTGCAGATACTACCTTTGTTATTGATGCAAGATCAAATATAGTTTCTGTAGAAACTTCTTTCGATTTATGATATGTATGGTATCCGAATCCTTTTGAAACGATTGTTTCCCCATGTTGAGAAATATATACTTGTGCACCTGGAAAAATTTTAGCTTCTATAGCACTATCTATAACTGATAAGGAGTAAGAAATATCTATTTTCTCTAATATAGAATCATCTCGATGAACAAGAATTTGACTGCCTCTTATTAATTCTTTATCTAGGTCAACAGGTAAACGACCTGTGATATCAATATTTGTTAATAAAGCATTAGCAGCAGCTTCTACCAAAACACTACCGTATCCATACGCAGCAATATATGTATCAATATAATCGTAGTTTGGTAAATAAGGACTACCAAAACTGGTTACAATAAATGGAATTCCTCTTTCATGTAACTTCTTTAATAAATCTGCATAACTAGGATCTATAGTTGCTATTCCTTTATTCATGCGGATTCGTACAACTACCGATATGAATGCCAAATCAACATCCTTTAACTTATTAGTTATTTCATTTATTTTATTATCATTTACTTTTTCAGTTACAATAATTTCTTTTAAATCTGGATAATAGTTGTTTAACCTATCTTTCATAGGTAACAAATACTTTTGAGAGTTTTTATTCTCAGTGATTGCCAAATGAGCAATCTTTTTATAATCTGATATTTTGCTTAATAAGTCATCTTTATCTTTAACAACCGTAATAGATAACTGAGCTATTTTATTCGCAATCCTTTTATGATTAGGATTTCCAATTATAAAATTACTTTCTTCCCAATCTCTTATACCTCTATCTGATAATAGATTAAGATCTTCCTTTGCCAGCCAAATTCGCTTTACAGATTCATTTATTCTTTCCTCCAATATACGTCCAGATAGAACTGCTTCTTTTATTGCATTTATTGTTGAGTCAACATCAAGAGGTAATAAAATAATATCAGCACCTGCCTCTACTGCTCTTACACAAGCCTCAGAAGATTTTATGTTATTTAAAGCTCCCATCTCCATGGCATCTGTAATAATTAAACCATCAAACTTTAATTTTTTCCTCAATAATTCATTAGTAATTACTGAAGATAAAGTTGCTGGTTTTTTCGAACGATCTATGCCGGGTGTTATTACATGTGCAGTCATTACCATTTTTACACCATTTTTTACTGAAGATTTGAATGGTGGTAATTCAATTTTAGAAAAGTCCCTTTTACTCCCTGGAATTATTGGCAATCGAGTATGGCTATCTGTTGCTGTATTGCCATGCCCAGGAAAATGTTTAACACAAGCGTAAATATTTTGCTCTTGAACGCCTCGAATAAATGAATTTCCAAAAATACTAACCATACGTGGATCATCACCATACGATCTAAAATTGATAATAGGATTATCCGGATTATTATTTACATCCATCACTGGTGCAAATATCATATTAACTCCAAAAGCTTTTGCTTCTTTGGCAGTAATCATACCCTGCTCATATGCCAAAACATTTCGTCCCGTTGCTGCTACAGCCATATTTGTTGGGAATAGCGTTGCGCCATCATACCATTGACCGAGTCCTCTTTCATAATCAGCAGCAATAAACAATGGAATTTCTGACCAACTTTGAGCTATTTGTATACGATTAAAAGTTTCTTCTAATCCTCCTCCGTAAACAACTGCTCCACCTATTCCTAATTCATTTATCCATCTATGAAATTGTTTATATTCAAATGTTGTGTCGTTTATTATATCTCCTTTTAATCGAAACACAATCATCTGAGCTATTTTTTTATCAAGTGAAAGTTTTTCCCAGGGCTCCTGGATAATTTCTATTTCTTCTTTGCTTACAAAGAGTTGACAACCTGTTATAAACAAGCATAAGAATAAGAGAATAAGTTTAGAAAAAGTTATGTGATCATCTTTCATTTGGCTACAAAGTTAATTGCTCTTAATCAAGCATTCTACATTCAATTCTATTCTTGTATAACTTAATGACTAAAAATAGATTACTTTACTAATTAATTATTATCTACATAGAGACTATAGATACATCTAATGACATCTGAGGAAAACAAATATACTATTATTGGAGTTGATGGCGGTGGATCTAAAGTATCTGCAGGTATTATAGAATCTAATGAAATATCAACTTTCACAATCAAATCATTATCACATCAATATTATAATGCGTCATCAGAATTTAATTCTGACTTTTCTCCAGTGGCTATGGATATCCAATTAAATGAATATAATAAAGAACCATACAATGTAAATAACGATGAGATTCTTCAAGGAAACGCAATCATAGAATCATTTCATAACTCTATCATAAATCTAAAAATTAAAAAACCCATATTGATAGGACTTGGGATGGTAGGTTTAAAAACAAAAGATTTGAGAGGTATCGGGGCAATTGCTAATGGACCAAGAATGCCAAAATTTTGTTTCCAATTAGAGAATGAATTAAATGAATCAAACATTCATTTACACAAACCAATTCAATATATTGGAAGTGATGCTGATAACTGTGGAATTGGCGAAGAATATGGAAAAGATGGTTTATTCAAAGATATTCAGAATGGCTACTATATAGGTGGTGGTACAGGTACAGCAGATGCATTAAAACTTAAAAATGAATTGATCCCTTTTGATAACATATCTTCATGGATAGCTAAGACATGGGAAATATTAAATGGAAATAATATTTCCATGGAGAAGTACACATCACTTCAAGGTATTCAATCTATATATAGTTACTATTCCAAGATACCAATTAATAAGCTTCGGGATAAATCAATTTATGCAAATCAAATTTTTTCAAGAGCATTAGAAAATGAACAAGCAGCTTTATTAACTTGTGCAGATATAACAAGATATATGTCTACTTTAATTGTAGAACGTATTGAAACAATTTTTAGTGGTTGGCAAAATAAATTCCAACTGTTAAATCCTAAACATAATATTTTGGAGAATAATCACCCATACAGAAATAATTTGTTACAACGCATAATCATAGGACAAGGTCTTGGTAAATTATTTCATCTATCAAAAAATACACCTTTACTTTGGGATCCATTACATAATAATATATATGATATGATAAAGAAGTCTAGTGTGTTACCCTTAGAAGCTAAAAATTCCCTTTTTGAAGGCCAAATTCTAAAAGAAGGATTTATTATGACATCCAACTTAGATAATTCTGCACTTTTGGGTGCAGGGATATCAGCAATTTATCATTAATTATGAATAATGAATCAAAAAGACTATTTGCGCTTGATTGCTTGCGAGGACTGACCATTGCTTTTATGATCATTGTTAACACACCTGGAAGCTGGTCATATATTTATAGTCCTCTACGGCATGCAAAATGGCATGGGTGTACTCCGACAGATCTAGTTTTTCCTTTCTTTTTATTTATTGTTGGCGTTGCAATGAGATTTTCATTCAAACAATACAATTACGAACCATCAGCTAACCTTATTAAAAAAGTTTTTTGGAGAACAGTGACAATTTTTGTATTTGGTTTAATACTAAATGCATATCCATTTATTCGCCAGGATTGGGATTGGTCCAGTTTGCGTATTATGGGCGTTTTGCAGCGCATTGGTTTAGCATACGGATTGGCATCAATAATTTCATTGTACATAAAAGATAATAAAATATGGATTGCTTGCAGTATCATTCTTACTGGTTACTGGTTTATATTATTATTATTTGGAGGGAATGACCCATATGGACTTAATACCAATGTTGTACGCACTATTGATATAGCTTTATTAGGTGAAAAGCATCTCTGGCTTGGAAATGGAGTGCCATTCGATCCAGAAGGATTATTAAGTACTATACCTGCAACAGTTACTGTTCTTATTGGATATTATGTAGGTATGCTTATTCAAGAAAATGAAAATCAAAGATTACTTGTAAAATCTTTAGTAATACATGCTGCACAAATTGCAGCAATTGGATGGATTTGGGGATTTTTCTTTCCGATTAACAAACCACTATGGACCAGCAGTTATGTTTTATACACTGCTGGAATAGCAACTTTCTTCCTAGCTCTATTCATATTTCTTATAGATATAAAAAATTATAGAAAACTATTTTGGCCATTCATGATTTTTGGAACTAACTCTATTTTTGTTTTTGTTGGCTCTGGCATATGGGTGAAAACAATTATAAATATAAAGTTTATATTTAATGGGGATTTGATTTCAGGTTATAATTATCTATATAGTTCTTTTTTTCAACCCTTAGCAGGAAATATCAATGGATCGCTCCTATTTGCATTAACTCATGTATTAGTGTGGTGGTTAATCCTATATTGGCTTTACCAAAAAAGAATATTTATTAAAATATAAATAACTATGTCTTTAAATATCTTTATTACTGGTGCTAGTAGCGGCATTGGAGAATCACTAGCATACTATTATTCTCAGAAGGGGTATACAATTGGTATAACGGCAAGACGAAATGATCGTTTACAAACCGTCGCAGATAAATGTATCGAGCTTGGTGGAAAACCAATAGTGTATAATATTGATGTATCAGATAAAGAAAAATGTAAAGATGCAGCAAAAGATTTTATGTCAACAAATAAAGGCATAGATATTGTAATAGCAAATGCGGGTGTTGGAGGTGATGACAATATTTTAAGTGGTGATCCTTCTGAAATAAATAGTATACTTAAAATAAATTTACTAGGCGTTACTAACAGTGTTATACCTTTCATTCCAAAAATGAAAGAACAACATTC
>CEVM01026273.1_pt1 | contig 27217 bp, 23 predicted proteins | sample 531481 | NCBI WGS metagenome assembly CEVM01 (sample SAMEA2623649, study PRJEB7988) | marine metagenome | biome: marine biome (ENVO:00000447); feature: mesopelagic zone (ENVO:00000213) & marine oxygen minimum zone (ENVO:01000065); material: "saline water (ENVO:00002010), including plankton...
CGCTACTTCATTATCTGCTTTTAAATCATCTTTTAACTCTTCTGCTAATGTTGCAATATCAGATCTTGAAGTGGCGACTAAGTATTCAAACATTTTTTTGTCATAAGGAAATAGAGAGGTAGTTGCTCCAACTTCAGCACCCATATTAGTTATAGTTGCTTTACCTGTACAGCTTATGGTTTTTGTTCCTTCTCCAAAATATTCAATGATTTTTCCAGTACCGCCTTTAACTGTTAAAATTCCAGCTAGTTTAAGTATTATATCTTTAGGGGAAGCCCAACCTTTTAACTCTCCAACTAGCTTAACTCCGATGATACCAGGCCAATTCACTTCCCATGGTGAATCTGTCATAACATCTACAGCATCGGCTCCACCTACACCAATTGCAATCATTCCTAATCCTCCAGCATTTGGAGTATGTGAATCAGTTCCGATCATTAAAGATCCAGGAAATGCATAGTTTTCTAATATAGTTTGATGAATAATTCCTGCACCTGGTTTCCAAAAACCAATACCATATTTTTCACAAACGGATATTAAAAAATTATAAACTTCTTTATTCGTAATAAGTGCATTATCTAAATCATCTTTTGCTCCACTAATAGCAGTAATTAAGTGGTCACAATGGACAGTGCTAGGAACAGCCGTTGTTTCCATTCCAGCATTAATAAACTGAAGTAATGCCATTTGTGCTGTTGCATCTTGCATGGCTACTCGATCGGGTTTTATACAACAAAATGTTTTTGTTCTTTCTGGAATAGATTCTAATGGTTTGCTTAAATGCGAAAAAAGTATTTTTTCTGTATAGGTTAATGGTCGATTAAAAAATTTTTTAGCAACAGGAAGAGATTCCACATATTTTGAATATGTTTTTTTAACTATTTTAGTTTGGTCCATTATTTATCCTCCCTAAATTATTTAAATTTAACTACAAAAAAAATAACTAAAACAATGGGTATAATATTAGCATCAAGTTCTCCAAGACGAAAGAAAATTCTAGAAGATTTAGGTTATAATTTCAAATGTATATCACCAAATATAGATGAATCAAACAACAATAATTTAAACTCAATTGATTATGTCTTGAGGATATCAGAAAGTAAAGCATCTCATGTATGGAGATGCTATAAAGATAGCCATGTACTATCAGGCGATACTATTATTGATTTTAATGGTGAAATCATAGGTAAACCATCTTCAAATAATGAAGCATTTAAAATTATTGATAAATTATCCAATAAAACTCATTCTGTGATAAGTGGGTTAAGCCTTTTTTATAACGGAAAAGCCATTACTATATTTGATAAAACGGATGTTACATTTAAAAAACTATCTAAATCTATCATAAAAAATTATATTAAATCTTTTGATGTTTTAGATAAAGCTGGTGCTTACAATATTGAAGATGCCGAAAATATTTTAATTAAACATATTGACGGATGTTATAATAATATCGTAGGTTTTCCCTTGAAGAAATTCAAAATGAGTAAAATAAAAACAATATTAGATAATTTATGATTTTCTACTCCAGATATAAAAAATTTAGATTAGAAAATAAAATTTCACTTGAAGATATCCAGCGTAGGACTAAAATAGACATTGTAAGTCTTAAGGCTATTGAATCAGGTAAATTTTCTGAAATTTCTAGTGTATATGTAAGATTATTTTTTAAAGCATATCTTAAAGAGATTGGTGTAGATATCGATGAAGGTATTGAAGAATTAAATGATTTTCTTAATCAAAAAAATCTTTCAAATAAATTAAAATCTAAAAAAGAAAAAGTGGAAGATAAGGATAAAAATTTGAAGTTTGTTGATATTATCAATACGAATAATGTCTTTAATCCAAATATCTTGATTGGAGTAGTTATATTTTTTATTCTAATTTTATTAAGTTTTACACTTAATAATTCTTCGACAGTCTCTAATGCTGACAAAGAAAAAGAACTCAGAATATCTAAATCTGATTTAGAAAATCTATACGCTGTAAGAACTCAGGAAATTTTAAGTGAGGAAACTTTTTCCTTTCCAATAACTATTCGATTTAAATCAAATAATGAAAATTACATTGAATATTCAGATGGAGTATCTGGAAAAGAATATTTCGTATTTGATGATACAAAGACTAGTCAATCAAATTCTTTCTCTGAGATTTGGAATGGAGATGATAAAACTTTTTTAATTGCAAATACGATTAATTTTGAATTGATCTTTTTTTCAGAAAATACTTTTAGCGATTTTTCTAAAAATATAATCAATGACTTTCCAGTAAAAGTAGATCTTATAGCAGATCCTTTGTCAGTTTCCATTACAAAATATATACCAAAAAATAGATAGTTTTAACGTATCCGTTTATAGCCCATTTCTTTTTTATCATTTTTTTATTCAATTTATAACAAACTTATTGACATAGATGTCGCATATATATTAAGATAAGTGGTGAATTGTGGGTTGAATTCCCTTAATTCCCGTTTATTATGCGTAGCCAATATACATTTACAGGACAATATGATTTCGTTATTGATTCAAAAAATCGAATCAATATTCCATCAATATTTCGTAAACAACTTCATAAGTCAGATAAAAATAGATTTGTGATAACAAGAGGCATTGATCGCTGTATTTGGGTATACCCTTTGGGCGAATGGGAAAAGATTGAAAAAGAATTAAGTCAATTATCTTCTTTATCTAGAACAAATCGTACTTTTTTAAGAAATCATTTAAGACATGCTAAGATAGTGTCTTCAGATGATCAGGGAAGATTAATACTAACAAAAAGTTTAATTGAATATGCAAATATTCTAAAAGATATAACCATCATAGGTGTTTTAAATAAAATTGAAATATGGGATAATGCTACATTAGAAATATCAGATTCTGAACAAAGCATTGATGAAGAGTCCTATGAAGAGCTTTCCAAGAGAGTCAATATCTGATGACCTCAATTTCGTCAGAAAGCTATGGCCATTATCCAGTTATGCTGACGGAATCAATTAATAATCTAAATATCAAAGAAAATGGATTTTATATCGATGGGACAGTAGGTCTTGGTGGTCATTCAGTTAAAATTCTTAAACATATTAAAAAAGGATTTCTTATAGGTTTTGATAGAGATTCAAATTCAATCAAAATTGCAAAAAAAAGACTCAATGTATTTGATAACTTTAAGTTAATTCATTCTAGTTATACCAATCTGGAAGATGCTTGTAGAAAACTAGATATTAAGCAAGTCGATGGAATGCTTTTAGATTTAGGTCTTTCTTCTTTTCAATTGGAGGATAATCAAAGAGGATTTTCCCATCGATATGATTCTTCTTTGGATATGAGATTTGATGATACAGATGATGGATTAACAGCACAAGAAATTATCGAAAATTCATCTATACGAGAACTCACTAATATTTTTAATGAATTTGGAGAGGAAAGAAATTCTTTTAGAATTGCTAGAGCTATAAAAGAATCAAACGAAGAAATAAATACTGAGATTCTTGTTAGTATCATTAGTCGAAAGACAGCTTATAAATATCGTATCAAAACGTATTCAAGAATATTTCAAGCACTTAGAATAAAAACAAATAATGAGCTAGATCATCTAGGTTCATTTTTAAATGATTTTATGAATTTTCTTAAGCCTGAAGGTAGAATTGTTATTATTAGTTATCATTCTATGGAAGATCGAATGGTAAAGCACAAATTCAAGGAATTAAAGCTAAATAAAGAGTTAAAAGTTTTATCAAAAAAGCCCTTTATACCGACCGATGAAGAAATATCAGATAATAAAAGATCTAGAAGTGCAAAGATGAGAGTAGGAGAAAAAATTGGCTAACCTATTTACAAGTATTTTCAAGCTTACAAAGCTAGCTAAGCCTAAAAGAAAAAAATCTAGAAAAAAAAGATTAACAAAAAAACAAAACGAAAAAAGAGAAAATATAAAATGGACTATAATGTTTATAATGACTGTCGGAACAATCTCTTTGTATTTAGCTGCTTTCATAGAAATAGATAAAACCCAAGCGAATATTGATTTTAATCGAAAAACGTTAGCTCAGCTAAATGAGGATTTGACATTAAAGATTAATTCTGTAGAGAAAATGAAACGAGCAGATATTATTTCAAAAAAAGCAAAAAAAATTGGATTAATAGCAAGTAAACCAGAGACACTTATTGTGAAAATAACTAATGACTAAAAATTACCTAAAATTTAAAAATAGAATACGATTTGTAAGCACTCTTATCATGTTTTTTTGGGTTGTTTTTATATACGAGTTATTTACAATTCAAATTATAGATAGAGTTGAAAATCCTCAGGGTATGAAAGTAGAAATGATTAAAGGTAAAAGAGGAAATATTTTTGATATAAATGGTAATAATATTACTCAAAATTTAACTTTTTATAATATTGGAGCACGTCCAAAAAAAATCACCAATAAAGATATTTTTTTAAGAGATTTATCAGATTGTACAGGCACTGATTTAGGTATTTATATTTCTAAGTTTAATGTTGGAAAATCTTATGTACAGTTAGAAAAAAAGACTATAAGAAATTGTCAAAAATTAAAGTCAAAATATGGAGATGCATTAATCATCAATCAGGATTATAAAAGATATTATCCTGAAGAAAATTTGTTTGGTCAAATTGTTGGATTTACTAATGTAGATGATATAGGAATTGCTGGATTAGAATCTCAATATAACAGATATTTAGAGCCTAAAATTGGTTCCAGAGTTTTTAAGAGTAATGGATTGGGTAAACGTATTTCTGATCCTACTTTACCATATGAAGCTCCCGAAGATGGATCGGATATTTATTTAACTCTTAATAAGGAATATCAAGCAATTTTAAGAGAGGAATTAATTGATCAAATAGAGAAAACTGAAGCATCTTCTGCAATGGGAATAATATTAAATCCTCAAACAGGAGAAATAGTATCCATGGTCAGCGTTCCTGATTTTAACCCTAATAATCCACAAGATTTTGAGGTAGAATATCAAAAAAATAGATTGCTCTTAGATACATTAGAGCCTGGCTCAACTTTTAAAGTGGTTACTATTGCAGCAGCCCTTAAGAGTGATATAAATCCTATAGATGAATATAATGTTGAAGGCCCATATAATTTTCATGATATAAAAATGATTGAAGATTCTGTGCCAAATTCCGTTCTTACTGTTAAAGAAATTTTAGCTTATTCAAGTAATATAGGTACAATAAAAATTGCTGAATCCTTAGGAAAAAATAAGATTTATAATCAAGCAAAAGAATTTGGTTTTGGATCTAAAACTGGTCTTAATCCAACTGGCGAGGAAAGTGGAGTAGTCTATGAAACTAAAAGATGGAGTTTATCATCTATGCATAGCGTTCCTATAGGTTATGAGGTCTCTGTTACTCCGATACAAATCGCTATGGCATATGCAGCAATTGCAAATGGTGGATTTTTATTGAAACCATATATGGTTGACGAAGTTAAAAAAAGTGATGATACAATTTTGAAAAATCAACAGAGACTTAGAAAAAGAATTTTATCGCAGTCAGATGCAGAAATATTAAAAGATATGTTATCCTATGCAGTTGAAAATGGTAGTGGAAAGGGAGCTCAATTAGACGGATGGGATGTATCCGGGAAGACAGGAACATCTAAAAAAGTTATAAACGGTGAATATTCAGAATCAGAATTTTTAGCTAGTTTTGTAGGCTTTTTTCCAAAGGAGAATCCTCAATTATTAGCATTAATTATAATTGATGGAGCATCAGTTTCTAGTAACTATCATTGGGGTTCAATGTCAGCAGCTCCGGTGTTTAAGTCTGTGATGAAGCGCATCATTAATATTGATTCAGAAATAACAAACAATAAGTCTAATAAGAAAGTAAAAGCTAAAAATTCTAATCCAATTTTAATTCAAAAAAATATTAAAAAATCACAAAATATTCAAATGGTAGAGATGCCCAATGTAATTGGTAAAAATGTCAATAGCGCATTTATGACTTTAGCTAAAAAAGGACTTAACCCCAAAATAGTATCTGGCATAGGAGTAATAATTTCTCAATCTGTAGAACCTGGAGCAAAAATAGAAAAAGGAACAAGAGTAGAATTAAAAGCGGAAATAAAATCGTGAATATAGAAAAGAAAAATATTGGTATTCTTGGATTGGGAGTTAGTGGCTATTGGGCTGCAAAGTTAGCTTCCTCTATTGGTGCCAATGTTTTTGTATCAGATAGTAAATCAGATATTAATCAGATATATGCTAAAGAATTAACAGATATAGGTGTTGATATTGAGCTAGGGTTTCATTCTGATAGAATTCTTAATTCAGATTTAATTATAAAATCACCTGGCATACCAAATGATATCAAAATAATTCAAGATATATTAGAAAGTAATATAGAAATGATCAGTGAAATTGAATTTGCCTATAGGCTATCAGATTTAAAAATTATTGCTATAACAGGTACTAATGGAAAGACTACTACTGTTACATGCTTATATGAGGTGTTAAAGAAAAAATTTAATGTTGTAAAAAGTGGAAATATAGGAACCCCATTCTCAGAAATGATTTATGAAGAAAATATATCTAAAAAATTAAACACTGATTTTTGCATATTAGAGTTATCTAGCTTCCAGATTGATGATATTGATACGTTTAAACCTGATATAGCAATGATTTTAAATATTTCACACGATCACTTAGATAGATATGAAGATTTTCTCGATTATACTAACTCAAAGATGGGTCTTTTTAAAAATATGAATGACGACGATTTAATAATCTACAATCATGATGATAATATTTTATCCGATGAAATAGCAAAAATGGATAGAGTATTTACAGCCTATTCTTTAAATCAAAATTTTAGCACATTTTATTTAGAAAATAAAAAAATAAAATCATCTCATAGCAATGAGACTCTTCATATAGATGAATGTGAATTATTGGGCATTCATAATGTATCTAACTTTATAGGTGTTGCTACTATTGCTTCACATTTAAAATTAAATGACAAAGATATTTTTGAGTCTTTGAAAAAATTTAAAGGATTACACCATAGATTTGAGATATTCAAAGAGGTAGATGGTATCAAGTTTATTAATGATTCAAAGGCTACAAATATTGCATCTGTTCAAGTAGCAATAGATTCTATAGATAAAAATATTATACTAATAATGGGAGGACTTCCTAAGGAATCTGATTTTTCAGCAATTCTAGAGCATGCTGATTCTATAAAATCTATAATTGCATATGGTGTTGCTTCAGATGATATACACCATTCACTTTCTGAATCATTAGAAGTGCTAAAGATCGAAGAGTTTGAACAAGCGATTAATTCTGCAATGAGCTTAGCAGAAAGAGGAGATTCTGTGTTAATGTCTCCGGGATGTGCTAGTTATGATCAATTCAAAAATTTTGAAGAAAGAGGCGATTGTTTTAAAAGTATAGTAGAAAGGCACTATTCATGAACATTAAAGAAAGAAAGCAGGATAAATGGTTATTGTGGACAGTAATATTATTAACCATTTTTGGTTTATCAATTTTATTTAGTGCTAGCTGGATCAAATCTCTTGAAATCACTGATGGAGCTTCACGTATGTATTTTTTACAAAATCAATTACTTAAATTTATTCCAGGAATAATAATCTTTCTTATTGCATCTCATTTCAATTATAGAAAACTACAATATTTAGCTCCAGTATTAATGGTTGGATCATTTCTATTATTGGTATACACGCGAGTTCAAGGCTGTGATGGAGATTCTTGTAGATGGCTATCTATTGGTCCGATTTCTTTCCAAACATCTGATTTAGCAAGATTCTCAGTGATTTTGTTTTTAGCTGATTATATAGATAGAAATTATAAATATATGCATCAATTTGTTAAAGGGATTTTAATCCCATTATGTTGGGTTTTACCTATTTGTTTAATGATTATTATGCAACCAGATAACTCAACAGCCATAATCTTGTTAACTATTGTATTTGCTTTATTATTTATTGGTGGAGTATCATTACCTCAAATAGGAACTATAGGTGTTCTGTCAGTAGGAGCAATTGGAATTTTTATTTTAAATAATAAGAATTATGCATTGAGTAGAATATTATCATTCCTTGATCCTAATTCAGCAGGAAATGTTGGATATCAATCTAGTCAGGCTTTGATTGGGTTAAGACAAGGAGGTGTCACAGGTATGGGTATTGGAGAAAGCATACAGAAGCACTCATATTTACCAGAGACACATACTGATTTTATATTTGCTATTATTGGAGAAGAGCTAGGTTTTATAGTAGGCGTTATGGTAATGATAGCGTACATAGTTATTTTATTTAGAGCTATTCAGATTTCTAAAAAATCAAACGATATTTTTGGTATTATTCTTTCTATAGGTTTCGGTTTGAGTATTACATTTTATGCATTAATAAATATTGGTGTAGTAATTGGTGTTATACCAGTTACAGGTGTTCCACTTCCATTTATTAGTTATGGAGGATCTTCATTGATTATCAACCTACTAATGGTAGCAATTTTATTGAATATCAGTAAAGCACAACGAAAATTTAAAGTTAAAAAATGGAGACTACGAGTTGATGGATAAGCGTAATATCATCTTTTGTGGAGGCGGAACAGGAGGACATTACTATCCATTAATGGCTATTAAGAATGAGCTTGAAAAGAAAATGGAAAATAATAATTTATATTATATCGGATCAAAATATGGAATTGAATCAAAGAAAATTATTTCTGAAAATATGAAAAGTTTGCTCATACCAATTAAGGGATTCAATAGATCTTTTTCATTATATGCAATAGCAAGAAATTGCTTATTATTCTTTGAATTATTTTTTGGCTTAGTTAAAGTCAGTTTCTTCTTTATGAAGAATAAACCTAGCTTAGTGATTGCAACGGGAGGGTATGCTTCATTTATACCTCTCCAGATAGCAAAAATATTTAACGTACCATATTTTTTACATGAACAAAATTCATTTCCAGGATTAGTAACTAGAATATTTGGGTCTAAAGCAAGAAAAGTATTTCTCGGTTTTGATAATGCGAAGAAATATTTAAAAAATAGCGACATTCTTTTTACGGGTAATCCAATTTATAATCATAGCCAAAAAGACATGTCTTTATCTTTAGATCAGACTAAAAGAACTGTATTGATATTAGGAGGAAGCCAAGGTTCAGTATTCCTTAATAATATTATTTCAGAATGTATTGATAATAAGATGTTAAATAATATTAATATTATTTGGATTGCAGGTCTAAAGCATTACGATAAGTATAAGCATTATAATACTGAATCAATCAAAGTACTTTCCTTCGTTGATAATATGCCATATTTATATGATATATGTGATTTGATAGTTTCCAGATCTGGCGCTATGACAGTTTCTGAAATATTAGAATTTAAGAAGCCTTCAATTCTTATTCCTTTCAGGTTTGCAGCAGAAAATCATCAAGTTTTTAATGCAAAATATCTAGAGGAAAAGTTTGCAGCACTCTTAATTGAAGAGAAAGATTTAACTATTTCTTTGCTATCAAAAAAAATTAATGAAATCTGTAAAAATGACAGAGTATATAGTTCAATGAAACAAAATATTGAAAAAATAAATAATCCTGATTCAATAAAGATTATAAGTAATAGTATTATGGAGCACTTACATGCTATCTAGTATAAAAAGAATACATTTTATTGGCATAGGCGGCATTGGAATGAGCGGAATTGCCGAGCTTCTGCACAATCAAGATTTCAAGATTACTGGTTCAGATTTATCTGAATCACCAAATATTAATAGGCTTAAAAAATTGGATATCACTATATCAATTGGTCATGATAAGAAAAATATATCAACAGCTGAAATTGTAGTCTATTCCGATGCTATTCCTAAAAATAATGTTGAATTGGTTGAAGCAAATAATAGAAATATTCAATGTTATTCTAGGGCACAAATGATATCGCAGCTTGCGAAATTAAAAAGCTCTACAGTGGGGATTTCTGGAACCCATGGTAAAACTACTACAACCTCTATGATTGGTTCAATATTAAAGGATTCTAATTTAGATCCTACCATTATTGTGGGCGGTGTAGTTAAATCTATAAATACTAATTCTGTTCTAGGCGCTGGTGATACTTTCGTAGTAGAGGCTGATGAGTTTAATAGAAGTTTCTTAGAACTTTCTCCAACTATAGCGGTAATTAATAATATTGATTTGGAACATGTTGATTGTTATAAAGATTTAGACGATTTAAAAAATGCTTTTCTTCAATTTGCTAATTCAGTGCCTTTTTATGGAATGGTTAGTATTTGTAAAGATTCTGATAATGCTGCATCTATTATACCATTCATTGACAAGCCGATAGTTACTTATGGCATAGAGTCTGATGATGTTGATTTTAAAGCCATAAACATTATTCATAATGATGGAAAAATTGCATTTGATGTAGTTCATAGAGATAAAAACTATACATTTTCAATGATTGTTCCAGGTACATACAATATTTTAAATGCTTTAGCAGCCATATCAGTATGTAAAACGATGGGCTTATCAATAGAAAATATTAGCCAAAGCTTAAAAATGTTCTCAGGCGTAAAAAGAAGATTTGATGTTAAAGTGCATAACACAAACTTAACTATTATTGATGATTATGCTCATCATCCGGTAGAAGTATTAAGTGTGATTAACGCAGTTAAGAGTAATTGGAATAGAAGATTGCTTGTTGTTTTTCAACCACATCTTTTTTCTAGAACTAAGGCATTTTATAAAGATTTTGCAGAGTCTCTCTTCGATGCTGATTTGATTTTTATTACTGAGATTTTTGCTTCAAGAGAAAAATTAGATTCTTCCATTAGCTCTGAAAAAATTAGTGAACATCTTAAAGAATTAAAGCATAAAAATGTATTTGATATTACTACAGACTCTTTACTTCAAGATATACAAAGCAAGTATAATGAAGGCGACATTATTTTGACTATTGGGGCAGGTAATATTTGGAGATATGCAGATAAATTAACTGAGAATATGCAATGATTGAATCTTTAAAACAGAAGATTATAGGTGCGACCAATGCAACTGTTTCTGTTAATGAAATAATGCAGAAGCATACCACATATGGAATTGGAGGTCCAGCTGAATTATTTGTTTTGCCATCAAACAAGCAGGATTTAATCGATATTGTTAGATTGAGTAAAGAACATAAACAGACAGTAACTATTATAGGTTCAGGATCAAATTTATTGATAAGCGATCATGGTATTAAAGGTGTTGTTATATCGATTAAACACTGTTTAAGAACAATTAATATTGATGTAGATAAGATTTACGTAGAGTGTGGAATTATGTTGGGTAAAATGGTAAAAGAATCTATGAAACATGATTTAAAAGGCTTAGAAAATCTTATTGGAGTGCCAGGAACACTTGGCGGTGCATTGATGATGAATGCGGGTGCTTGGGGTGGAGAGATTTCAGAAAATTTAGAAACTGTAGAGTTATTAAATGAGAGAAATGAAATTCAAGTACTTTCTAAGGCAGACATTGATTTTTCTTATAGATCATCTTCTTTCAGTAAAGATATTATTTTATTGTCAGCAACATTTAAGCTTAAAAAATCACCAAAAGAAATCATTCAGGATAATTTTGATTTAGCAAAATTAGGAAGAAAGAATACGCAACCATTGAACTATCGTTCTGCAGGTAGTGTATTTAAAAATCCTTCTACTAAACATTCTGCTGGAATGTTAATAGACCAGTCAGGATTAAAAGGATTTTCAATAGGAGGTGCTAAGATTTCCAATAAGCATGCCAATTTTTTTGTGAATAATGGAAATGCAAAAGCTGATGATATGCTATCTCTTATCAAGAAAGCAAAGAATACTGTAAAAGAAAAATTTGATATTGAACTAAATCTAGAAGTGAAACTATTAGGCTTTAATGCTGAGGAGATTGATGAATTATGAAGAATAATTTTATAAAGATTTTTGATTCTATTAGTCAGCCATTATTATGTCTATTACTTATAGCAATTTCCCTTTTTGGATCTGTTAAATGGGCCCAATTCAATGCAATTTTTATTGTAGAAGACGTAAAAATTGAAGGTGTAAACTATTTTGATGATACTATGTTGATAGAGTATAAGACAAGTATAAGAAATCAGAATATTTTCTTTTCGAACTTAAAAGATTATAAGAATGATATAAAATCATTGGACCATATAAAGGATTGCAAGGTGTCAAGAGTATTTCCTAAGACAATTAAGATAGAAATCTATGAAAGAGAGCCATTAGCTATGATTAGTTCTAATGATTTAATTATTCTTGACTCAGAGGGAGTATGTTTACCTGTCGAATATTGCGAAATCTCGCTACCTATATTATCAAATTTTAAGAATAATCAAGAACTGTATGAAAAAGGTAAAAAAACTAAATCATCTAATGTTCTAAAATCTATTGATGTCATTAAATATTCAAAAGATAACTTTAATTCATTATATGACAATATATCAGAATTTGTTTTTAATGAAGATAGTGAGTATGAGATTATTTTAAAGAATGGAAGAACAAAAATTTTGTTGGGGAGTGATAATATTTTTGCAAAAATAGATTATTTAAACGCTTTTGCAAATGTTTTGCCAGAGACAAAAAAATTAGAGAGTTATAGATATATAGATTTAAGGTATAAAAGGCAGATAGTGGTGAATGAAATATAATGAAGAATAGAATACAAGTAGCTTTTGACTTAGGATCTTTTAGTATTAAAGGAGCTGTCGGAAGAATAATAAATGAAAATCAAATAGAAATTTTATCTATTCGATCTATAAGAACAGATAGTATAGATAATGGAGATATTGTAGATAAAGAATCATTGCTTCGCAGTTTAGAATATTTAATTGAGAAAATGGAAAAAGATGCTAAAATCAGTATCGATGACGATGCATGGGTTTCAGTATCTGGAAAAAATATCAAGTCTATTAATTCATCAACTCGAATTAGATCAAATGATAATTCTGAATTTGAAGTTGATGAGACCACAAAACAAAAGTTATTAACTCAATGTGCTGATATTCAAGTTTCTTCAGATAGATATGTACTACATAATCTTAAAAGAGGATTTTTTATAGATGGTTCATCTCTTATACGTAATCCCTTAGGTATGATTGGGAAATCTATTGATGCAAAGTCGCATGTAATTCATATCACAAATTTTAATTTATTACAGATAGACCATTGCTTTAGAAATGATTTAAGCATTGATGTTAATCCGGTATTTGATGGTTTAGCAGCGGCATCAGCTAGCCTTAGTAAGGATGATCAAAATTTAGGAGTGATATTCATAGATGTAGGTGCAGATAAGACAAACATGTTACTATATAAGGATAATTATCTGACTCATTCTAAAGTTATTCCACTAGGCTCCAAGTCTGTTACAAAAGATATAGCTGCATATCTTCAAACATCTATAAAACAAGCAGAAATAATTAAACATGAACATGTTTCCGCGTTATCGGATTTTGCAGATTCTGAATCTAATTTCGAACTATCTATAGAAAATGATGATTTAACGAAGAGTATCAACAAGAAAGAAATATCTAAGATTGCCGAATTAAGATATGAAGATATTATAGATCAAATAAAATCTGAACTAAAATTATTACGCATAGATATGTCTGATATCAGATCAGGTATTAAGATTACGGGCGGTGGATCTAATATCAGAAATTTAGATTTGTTATTTAAAAAACATTTTGAGAGAACAAAGTGTGAATATTTATCAATAAGCAATACTGTCTTTAAAGAAAATCTAGAAGACAGAAGAGAACTTTCTACTCTCATTGGTCTTTTGTCATGGCCAATATTTAATGTCGAAGATAGCAGTCCAACTGTTGGAGTTAAAAATTTTAAATCAATTACAAAGAGCATTTCCAGTATATGGAAAGGGTTTTTTGAGTAAAAGAATATAAAAAGGAGATTAATATGTTATTTGAATTTGACGAGTTAGCAAGCCAGAGAGCAAGAATCAAGGTCTTGGGAGTTGGAGGTGCTGGAGGTAATGCAATAAATAGAATGATTACTTCTGGTATGGATGGAGTAGAATTTATTGCTATCAATACGGATGCTCAAGATTTAGGAAGTAATCCAGCAGAAACTAAGCTTCAGATTGGGAAAGATTTAACCAAAGGATTGGGAGCGGGAGCAAAGCCAGAGATTGGACGTAAAGCAATTATGCATGATACAGATGCATTAAAATCATTAGTGGCTGGATCTGACTTGGTGTTTGTTACAGCTGGAATGGGTGGCGGTACAGGTACTGGCGCAGCTCCAGTGGTAGCTAAAGTTTGTAAGGATTTAGGTATATTGACAGTTTGTATTGTTACTTTGCCATTTGAATTTGAAGGATCAAAGAAAATGAAGTCAGCTCTTGATGGTGTAAAGTTGATGCGAAATTTCTGTGATACTTTAATAGTCGTACCAAATGAAAAATTAATATCAGTAGTTGATAATGCTACAACATTTGAAGATGGATTTAAAGCATCTGATGCTATTTTGCTACAAGCAGCTAGAAGTATATCAGACTTAATCAATAAAAAAGGAAATGTAAATATTGATTTTGCTGATGTTAAGTCAACTATGAGCGGTATGGGAGATGCAGTCATAGGAGCAGGAACTGCGCGAGGAGAAGAAAGAGCTGTTCTGGCTGCTCAACAAGCTATTTGTAGCCCTTTATTAGATTCTCACTCTATAAGTGGAGCTCAATCAGTCTTAGTTAATATAACCGGAAATAAACAAATGACTTTAATGGAAGTGAATGCTGCTATGAAACTGATTCATGAAGAGGCTGGTAAAAACGTAGATGTAATTTTTGGAGCTCGTGTTGATGAAAATATGGAAGATCAACTTCAAGTAACTGTTATAGCAACTGGATTTAATCGTCAACCTATTGAACAAAAAGAAATGTTAAAAGAAAGAATGCAAAGTAGTTATGATAGACAAAGTGAAGATCTTATGGATACTCCGAATACAACATCATACCAAAAAAACAATCCGGGAGCAAGTTTTCAAATGGATGACCATCAAGAAAATAGCGACAATACAGAAGACGGACCTACTTTAGTATTTGATGATTTCGATCAAAGTTCTGACTTAAATGTCCCTGCTTATATAAGAAAACAAAAATAATTTGGTTGGCTACCAATAAACGAGATGGCTCCCAACTAATTTTTAGTTTGGGAGCCTCTTAAACTCTTTGCTATATTTGTTTTCATCTATAAATTCTACCCTATGAATAAATTTTGGGAAGATTTAAAAATCAATGTTTCTGAATGGAGTGTAGTTGCTTCAGAGAAAGCAGAAGAGTTTACACATAACAGTAAATTACGTCTAGATATTATACAACTAGAAAGAAAACTATCTGGTTTATATGTTAAGTTAGGATTGTATGTATTTGTTAAAACGCAGGAAAAAAATGTACTTAACTTCGTTGGAGATAAGCGCTATCTTGGTTTAATTGAAAATATTGTAAAAGTAAAAAAGAGAATTGCAGATAAAAAAGAGTCTATCTATCATGAAAGTAAAGAAGAAGATAAAGAGAGTAAGTAGGCTATGATAAAGAAAAAATTCTTTTCATTTCAATATTTATCTTCTGATAGATTGCATCAGATTAATTTCTCAGTATTAAATGTTTTTGCTAGTTTTGCATTAATTCTAATCATTTTTATTGGTGCTAATTATTCTCTATCTGTAGGATTTTCTAATCAGTACTATCAAGATAAATTGAAAGAAACAGATGAAAAATATGCAGATGTATCTCAAGAACTTTTAACTAAGATAGCCCACCTTGAACAAGAATTATTATTAATAGCAGAAAGAGATAAAGAGCTTAGAACTTATGCTGCAATTCCACCTATTAGCGAAGATATTAAGATTCAAGGTACGGGAGGTTCTGTAGAAGAGACTTCTATTGAAGATAAAAATGCTACTAGTATTTTGTTTCAGCTTAAGGATAAGATTGATTCTTTGTCATATGCTGTCAATCTTGAAAAAGATAGTTATAGCACTATTTTCAATAAAATTAAATCTAATGAAAAAATGTATTCACATATTCCATCTATTAGTCCTGTAGAGGCCTACTTGGGATCGGGATATGGTTATAGAACAGACCCAATAGATGGAAAGAGAAGAATGCATCGTGGATTAGATTTTGCTGTTAATTTAAATACTGATGTTGTGGCAACGGGAGATGGCGTTGTTAAAAAGGCTCAGTATGATTCTGGTTGGGGAAGATATGTTAAGATTGATCATGGCTATGGCTATGAAACAATCTATGCGCATTTATATAAGATAAATGTAAAGAAGGGTCAAAAAATTCAAAGAGGAGATTTGGTTGGAAAGTCTGGAAACAGTGGAAGAGCAGCTGGATTTCACTTGCATTATGAAGTGCATAAGAATAAAAAAATAGAAGATCCTGCAAAATATTTTTTCACAGGATATATAAAATAAATGCAACCTCTTCCTATCAAAAAATTTGTCCTTGAAACTTATGGCTGTCAAATGAATACAGCTGATTCTGAACTTGTTGAAGGTATATTAATAGATTTAGGTTTAGAAAAAACACAAGATTTGTATGATGCAGATGCTATCTTTCTTAATACTTGTGCTATAAGAGAGAATGCTGAAGTTAAAGTGCACTCACGTTTAGGAAATCTCCGTAAGATAAAGCAAGAAAAGCCGCATTTAATCATTGGAGTTCTTGGTTGTATGGCTCAAAACTTGAAAGATGATTTATTGAAGAATAAACCATATGTTGATATTATTTTAGGCCCTGATTCTTATAGAAATATTCCTAAGCTAATGAATAGACATCTAATAGAAAAAAAGAGTATTGTTGATACTAAGTTATCAAGATATGAAGTATATGAAGATATGTTCCCAAGCAGGGGAAATACATTCAATGCATGGGTTTCTATTATGAGAGGTTGTGATAAGTTTTGCTCTTTTTGTATTGTACCTTTTACTAGAGGTAGAGAAAGAAGCAGAAGTGTTGATAGTGTTGTTGCTGAAGTAAAAAAAGCAGTAGATCAAGGTCATGTTGAGATTACATTATTGGGACAAAATGTAAATTCCTATAAACACGAAAAAAAATCATTTGCTGATTTACTATTAGCGGTATCTGATATTCCTGGTGTTAAAAGAATTAGATATACATCACCTCATCCACAAGATATTAATGTAGAATTATTAGAAGTTATGGCCTCTAGAAGTAATATTTGTAATTATGTTCATTTTCCAATGCAGTCAGGATCAAATGAACTGTTAAAACGCATGAATAGAACATATACAAGAGAGCATTTTTATTATATGGCTGAAAAAATAAGAGAGATTATGCCTAATTGTGGTTTATCTACAGATATTATTGTAGGATTTCCGGGAGAGACTGATGAACAGTTTAGAGAAACATTAGATTTAATGGAAAAAATTAAATTTAATATAGCATTCACCTTCAAATACTCTCCAAGACCTTATACAAGAGCAGAACAATTTTCAGATCAAATTTCAGAACAAGTTAAGAAAGATAGATTAGATGAGATGATTAATCTACAAAGGAAGCATACTCTTGAGCTAAATATGAAAAAGATTGGAAATTTTGAACAAGTTTTAATAGAGAAAGAGAGTAAAAAATCGACAAACCATTGGGCGGGAAGAACTGATTCAAATGAATGGGTGATTGTAGAAAAAAATCATAGTAAAATTAAAGATATCATTCCGGTAGAAATTACAGAGGCTACTGGAGTCATTTTACGTGGAAAAGAGCTAACAGGAGCATAATGTTTAGAGTATTAAGAGTATTATTTGTATTAAGTATCTTAGCTGGAACTTTTTTGCTATTTGATAAAAATAGTGAGCCCATTATGATATATTTTTTTAGAGATAACGGACATTCTATTCCTGGTTATTTAGCTTTTATACTATTTATAATGATTGGTGTCATTGTAGGGTATATTATATCATTAAAATCTGTTTTTTCTTATCGATCAGAAATATCAAATCTTGTTAAGACAAATAAAGACATTTCAGAAGAACTTGATAGTTTAAGGAATGTAGCTGTTGGCGAAGAGTTTAGCTTTACTGAAAAGGAGTAAGCGTCCTTGAATATTACCTATTTTCTTCTTGTACTCATTCTACTCATTATTGTTTATTTCGTAAATAAAAGACCGTCACAAAAACCAAGCGATATTGAAGTATATAATCAGGCATTAAAAGCCATTATTGATAACAATCATGAAAAAGCATTTAAGATCTTAAAAGATATGATTGCTAAAGATTCAAATAATACAGAAGCGTATTTATTATTAGGAAATCTTTTAAGAGATAGAGATATTGATAAGGCTACTAAAATTCATCAAACCATTATTGTTAGACCAAAATTATCAAAAGAGTTAAAAGTTCAGATTCACCAAGCCTTGGGTTTAGATTATTTAGAGATTGGAAATACAGTTAGAGCAGAAGATGAATTTAAAAACATGTTAAATCTAGACTCTAAAAATAGGTGGTCCTTAGGAATGCTAAAAAATATAGCTACTGATAATAAATCATGGAATAATGCACTTGATTATGAAAAAAAGCTAATAAAATATTATCCTGAGATTAAAAAAAGAGATGAATCAAAGCTAAATTATTTTGTTGCTATGGATTACAAAGATAAAGATAATGAAAAAAATTATCTGTATTACTTGAAAAAGAGTATTAAGTCGGATCACGTCTATGGTGAATCTTATTTAGAGTTGTCTTCGCATCATATCGATAATACAGAATTAGCTATGAAATATCTTACTATGTTTTCTAAGGCAAATCCAAGCGCTAGCGTTACCGCCTTTAAGAGAATTGAAAACCTTTTATTTGATAAAAAAAGATTTGATGATGTGGAAAGTTTATATAAGAAAATTTTAGATGATGGGTTTAATAGCTATGCCTTCAATCGATTGATTGATATTTATCTTGAAAAAAATGAGAAAGAGGAAGCCGTAGAATTAGTAGAAAAGTTTATGCCGAGATTTGATTATCATTCAAAAAGTTCTAATAAATCATATGTGATACGATTAAATAGAATGAAAATAGATTCAGATAGTTTTGAGACAAGAAAAGCTTTATCGAGCTTTTGTAATGATATAATTGAAAATGCGAACATTAATTAAAAAAACTGCTATATTAATTTGTGCTATAAATATATTATTTAGTCAAACTACAGATTCAGCAGTTCTTTATCAGGAAGCTCTTAATACTATCGATGCAGACAAGGCATCTAAAATTTATGATAAGATTATTCAGTCAAATAATAAATCTGATTATTATTGGTTATCAATATTGAAAAAAGCTGAGATTAATTATGCTATAGGTTCATATATCTCCGCTTCTAGCCTATTTAAAGAGTTTAACATGGAAGCACCAAAACATTTAATAAGCGACGACTCAAAAGATTTGTTTTTTAAATCCTTAACTGCTGCAGGACAAATGGATTCTTTGAAAGTCTATCAGAAAAAATTAAATAGCGCAGCATTTTCAAAAAAAACAAAAACTATTGCTAAGAAAAATAAAGTATGGTTCTTACAGTTCGGCGCTTATAGTAAAAAAGAGAGTGCAGATATTTTGAAACAATCTTTAATAGAAGATGGTTTGGCAGACATTCAAGTAAGTCAAGTAATGAATAGAGGAAAAATGATTTATTACGTTAGAAGTAATAATTTTAAATCATATACTTTAGTAGAAAAACAAGCAAACAAACTTAAAAAGAAGGATATTGATTTTATTATATCTGGATATTAGCAGTTTATTTCTTTGCTACTCTATATAATCCAACAATAATAGTCATTATAAGAGCTAATCCTACCAAATCATTATAAGGAGAAGGTAGCGCATACTCAGGCCAGTAATTTTTATCAAAGAATAAAGGTATAGCAATAAATATAGCCATTAATGCTTCTCCTGTAATTAAACCTGAAGCTAGTAATAAGCCATTATTTTTTCCTGATTCAGAAGCAGTTTTTCCAGCAAAATGATTAAGCATTCCACCAATAAAAATAGGAAAAGTTAATTCAATAGGAAGATAAATTCCAATCGCAACTGCTAATATAGGAACTCTGAACTCTGCTCCTCTGCGTAATTGATATTGATCGAGCATAATGATTAAAATGCCTAATACTGCTCCAGCATAAATCATTCCCCATTCTAGATTGCCAGAGAATACGCCATTTGCTACGCTAGTCATGAGTACTGCCTGAGGTGCAGGTAAGTCTGAGCTTCCGATACCATACGCTTCATGTAAGAGCGTTAAAACGATTCCAAGTGTTAATGCAGAGCTAATAACACCTACTAGCTGCATAAGTTGTTGCTTCCATGGAGTAGCACCAACAATATTACCGGTTTTAAGATCTTGTAGATTATCTCCACCAATTGCAGCTGCACAACATACTACTGCACCAATAAGAATAGCAGCAGCAGCTCCTTTGGATGAATCTACATCAAAGAAAGTAATAATTAATAATGAACTGAATAGTATTGTGGCGATAGTCACACCTGATATAGGATTATTTGAAGATCCTACTACTCCTGCCATATAAGCAGCAACAGCAGAGAATAGGAATCCAAAGATACACATAATAATAGATAGTATAATTGCAGAAGTCCAAGATGGAATAATATCAAAATATGTAAAGGATATAGGTATAAGCATTAGTACGATAGCCATAAATACATAGTTAATAGGCAGGTCTCTCTCTTCTAATGGAACATCACTAGCATTCTCTCCTAAGGTTTTTAGACTAAGCTGGATACTTTCAATGAGCGGTTTTGCTAGTTGAATAACAGACCAGATTCCACCAACTACCATTGCTCCAACACCTAGATAACGTATTTTTGCATTCCAAATAATATTTGCACCCTCAAATAAAGAATCGCCTTCATGTCCATATAAATAAGAATAAATAGGAATTGCTACCGCCCATGAGATTAATCCACCAGAGAAAGCAAGGATACCAATATTTCTACCTACAATATATCCTACACTAATAAGTGAAGGAGATAAGCTACCGCCCATTCCAAAAATAGCGCCTCTAATAGCTACGGCTCCGCCTACAGCACTAGACCATATCCCAAATGCTAATTCTCCAAGCTTAACTACTCCTCCTACAAGAGCTGATAGCCCAATTATTTTTAAACTTTCACTCGATTTCTTGGCATCAGATTCATGTCCTGTTTTTAATACAGCGGCAGTTGCAACCCCTTCAGGAAACTTTAAATTTGCTTTCAAGATTAATGCGCGTCTTAATGGTACAGTAAATAATGCTCCTAATATTCCACCTACCATAGCAATCTTGGTTACTTCCCAGTAATTAATAGTATCCCAATAGCCTATCAATACAAGAGCAGGAATAGTAAAAATAACTCCAGCCGCTAATGATTCTCCAGCAGATGCAGCAGTTTGTACAATATTATTTTCTAGAATATTAGATTCACGAAATAATTTTAAAATTCCCATTGACATAATTGCAGCGGGAATAGAAGCAGAAATTGTCATACCTGCATATAGCCCTAAATAAGCCATTGCAGAAGAGAGAACTATTGATAAGATAATACTTAAAAAAAATGCTTTTACAGTTATCTCTTGTTTCATAATTTCAACTTACAGATTATTTAACAGGGGTGCAATTGCTGAGAACAAACCCTAGAACTTGATCTAGATAATACTAGCGTAAGGACACAAAAAATGAAATATACTTTATCAATATTACTATTACTAACTCAACTCTTTAGTCAGTCTTTGACATTGGCAGGAGTAGTTGTAGATCAAAAGACTGGCTTACCATTAATAGATGCTAATGTGAGTTTTTATATCGAAGATGGAATGTCAATGAGTGGGACTAGTACAGACAATCTAGGTAATTTTTTTGCTGACAATTTACCAGAAGGAGTCAAGAAAGTAGAAGTATCTGTTATTGGATATACAACACTTTCAATATCAGTAGATGGTACAATGCAGACACTACGTTTTCAGCTTCAGAGAAAATCTATTGCGCTTGAAGAAATAGAGGTTTACTCAACATTTCGAAAAGTAAATGAAGGCGACTTAGCTTCATCAGCACGCATCTTTAGCAATGAGCTTAAGATTAGAGAAGGGCAACACTTTGCAGATATTATTCAGAATGTACCTAATTTGAATTATGCAGGTGGAAGTTCACGGCCTCGCTATTTCCAAATTAGAGGAGAAGGTTCTACTAGTCGTTATGCCGATCAAGGTCCACCAAGTACGTATGTTGGCCTAGTATTAGACGGGATGGATTTATCAGAACTGGGAGTAATTACTCCATTGTTTGATATGCAACAAATAGAAGTATTGATGGGGGTTCAAACCAGTATGTTTGGTGCAAACGCCTCATCTGGCTTAATCAATTTTAAAACTAATGATCCTACTGATAAGCAAGAAGGATATGTATTCACACAATATGGTAGTCATAATTCTATTACTAATGGGATTGTTTATAATTTTGCATTACCTAAAGATTGGAGAATTCGATTAGTTGGACATAAACATTTATCCGATGGCTATAAAGAAAATCAATATGCTTCTAGCATGCTAAGTGATGATTTTACTTCAAATAAAAATGAATTATCTATGCGATTGAAAGCTTTGAATCAAACAGATCGTTTAACTCAAAAATATACACTGATTTATTCTGATTTTAATAACGGCTATGACGAATGGTCACCAGATAATAATGAAAATAACAAAACGTATACTGATAACCCTGGAAAAGACTCTCAAGAATCAAAAATACTGATCGCAGATTACGCATATGATTTGAATGAATTTGATTTAAGTGTAAATGTTGGAATGTCAGATAATACAACGTTGCATAGTTATGACTCTGATTGGGGAAATAATACATTTTGGGGATCTGATCCATATAATTGGGATGCATCAGTACAAGGATATAGTTATGACTTCTTTGATTCATTTACTAGAGATATTGATACACAATCTTTTGATATGCGACTTAATTCAAATGAAAGATTTAATGATAATTATGGCTTTGTATTAGGTTTATTTTCTTCAAGTTATCAAGAAGATACTAATGCTGTAGGTTCTCTATATGGAGGATCTGCTACAACTCTTTCATCTGGATTTGATATTGATACATTTTCAATTTATGGAGAAGCCTCCTACGATCTTAATGACAACTCATCGTTCTCTTTAGCTCTTAGGAGTGAAGATAGATCAGTGCAGTATGCTGATATAAATGACCCTATTCATAGTTTTAAAGATGAACCTAATCCAAATATATCTTACAAGGTTTCTTTTGAACAGCATCCTATATCAAATCTGCATTGGTTTGCATATTATGCTGCAGGATATCATCCGGGAGGAATTAATCAAAATCCATACTTAGATAGCGATGAAAGAACTTATGAAAAAGAATCTTATACAGATATTACTGCTGGAATTAGATGGTTCAATGATAATATTAAATTTAGCGGATCTTTATTTTTTTTAACACATGATGATCATATTTTTGAAACAAATGAACAGTTAGATACAACTAATCCCAATGCTTTTGCATTCTTTAAAACAAATGCAGAGTCTGGAGCAGAGTATGGATTAGAATCTTCGGGAGAATTTAAAATAAATGATTCAATATCTTTAACAACTTCATTAGGATTATTGAGTTCAGAAGTAACATTCGGAGATCATGAAGAAGAAGCTCATGAAGATGACCATGAAGAGTATGAGCATGGCGAAAAAGCACATGCACCAAATTGGAATTATAGTTTTGGATTTAATTATAACTTTAATCTTGCAAAGAAATTAATGGTAGAAGTGTCTGGAAAAGATGGATTCATATATGATGCATCAAATGATGGATATGAGTCTGATCCTTATCACTTATTACATGCATATTATTCACAGTCCTTCGATAGGTTCGATTTAAAAGTATATGCAAAAAATATTTTGGATGAATCTTATGCAGTAAGAGGGTTTATCTTTGGGTTAGAGCCACCAACATATGCAACAAAATTATATAAAGCATACGGACCGCCAAGAGAGGTCGGTATATCATTAACCTATAGTTTATAAGCTCCTATTTTCATAACTTAGCAGTGCATACATTGCTAAGTTATGAGTTCTTCAAAAAACAACACAAAAAGACTATTTATCATTGATGGGTATGCTACTTTATATCGCTCACACTATGCCTTAATTAGAAATCCATTAACGAATACAGCTGGTACACCTACTAGCGCTGTATTTGGGTTTGCTAATCAAGTATTTCAGCTAATTGAAGATGAAAACCCAGATTATCTGGTTGCTGCTTTCGATTCGAAAGGTAAAAATTTTAGACATGAGCTTTATACGGATTATAAAGCAAATCGATCTGCAATGCCTGATGAAATTCAAACACAACTTCCATATTTATGGGAACTTTTAGACGCAATGAATATTCCAATATTAAGAGTGGGAGGAGTAGAAGCGGATGATATTATAGGAACCGTTGCCAAGATGTGTGATAAAGAAAATCTTCAATGCAATATTGTAAGTGGAGATAAAGATTTTATGCAATTAATTAACGACAAAACATTCTTATATGCTCCTCAAGCGAGGAAGCGTGCAAAAGAAGTGTTTAATAAGAAAAAAGTATTAGAAAAATGGGGAGTTGGTCCAGAGCACATCATTGATTTACTAGGTTTGATGGGAGATAGTTCAGATAATGTTCCAGGCGTTCAAGGAGTGGGTCCAAAAACAGCAATGAAGTTGATACAAGACTTTGGATCTATTGAAAATATATATGAAGAAATTGACAATATTAGCAATGAAAAAATGAGAGAAAAGCTATTAAATAGCAAAGAAAATGCTTTATTAAGCAAGCAATTAGTAACGATTCTAACTGATGTCAATATTGAGGCTACCATTAATGATTTTGAAAAAAAAGAGATGGACTCAGTCAAATTAGAAGACATTTTTAAAGAATTAGAATTTTCGGGTTTACTGAAAAAGATTGGTTCAAAGGAATCTGTTGACACTCAAACAGTAAAACGAGAAAAGAAATATGAAAATCTTACAAGCGTAGATCAATTAACATCATTTGTTAGTTCAATTAAAGAAAATGAATGGCTATCTGTTGATTTAGAAACCACATCTATAAACCCTATGATTGCTGAGATTGTAGGATTTAGTTTTTCTATCAAAAAAAATACTGGTGTATACGTTCCAATACGCTTTAAAGATAAGATAGATAATTTATTTGGAGAGGATGATCTTCAAGCTGCAATTGATATTCTAAAGCCAGTATTAGAAAATCCAGATATTCCAAAAACAGGGCAAAATATTAAATATGATGCATTAATCATGAAACGATATGGAATTAATTTAAATGGAATTGCTTTTGATACAATGATTGCTGCACATTTGATTAGTCCTAATGTCAGATCTTATAAGTTAGATAATTTATCTTTAGCACATCTGAATTATAAGATGGTCCCTATACAAGACTTAATTGGATTAGGTAAGAATCAGATAACAATGGACCAAGTTACCTTAGAAGATGTATCTTTTTATGCAGCAGAAGATGCTGATGTTGTTATTGAATTAACTGAAATTTTTTTGAAAGAATTAAAAAATCAAAAATTATATAATTATTTTAAAGCGATTGAAATTGATTTGTTACCTGTTTTAATTGACATGCAATTTAATGGAATCTTTGTTGATAAAGATTATCTTGCAATACGTTCTAATGAAATTGGTATAAAAATTGATGTCCTTCGTAATGAGATTACAAAATTAGCAGATCAAGATTTTAATGTGAATTCTTCCCAACAACTTGCTGAGATTCTATTTGATAAATTAGGATTACCAATGATTAAGAAGCGATCTACGGCAGAGGCTGTTTTGTCGGAATTAAAAAATAAGCATGAGCTCCCAAAATTGGTTTTAGAGTATAGAAAGTTATTTAAATTAAAAAATACCTATCTTGATCCAATACCAACCAATATTAATCCAGTATCTAATCGAGTTCACTCTTCATTTAATCAGACTATGACAGCTACAGGAAGACTTTCTTCAAGTAGTCCAAATTTTCAGAATATTCCTATTAGAACAGAAGATGGAAAAGATGTAAGAAAAGCTATTAGAGCACAGTCATCAGATTATCAAATTTTTTCTGCAGATTACTCTCAGGTTGAGTTACGAGTCATGGCGCATTTGAGTCAAGATGAAGCTCTAATTGAGGCCCTAAATAATGGAGAAGATATTCACACATTTACGGCAAAAAATATATTTGATGTCGAAAAAGATGAAAATGTATTACCAGAGATGAGACGTACAGCTAAAATAGTAAACTTTGGAATTATGTATGGCGCAGGTCCATTTCGTTTAAGCAAAGAATTGGATGTTCCATTTGGGGAAGCTAAAAAAATAAAAGACGCTTATTTTAACAAGTATAAAGGTATTGAAGCCTATATCGCAAAATCTAAAGTGCTTATTAAATCTGAAAAATCTGTACAGACTCTACTAGGAAGAAAGAGAGCTGTATGGGACTCAGATAGTCAAAATAAGATTCGAAGAGATGCTGCAGAACGAATGGCTATTAATATGCCTATTCAAGGGACAGCAGCTGAAATGATCAAGCTTGCAATGATTAAAATATATAAAGATTTAAAAGACAAAAATCTAAAATCAAAATTGATTTTACAGGTTCATGATGAATTACTTTTAGAGGTTCATAAAGATGAATTAGATTATATATCAGAAATGGTAGTGAAAAACATGAAAAATGCAATACAGCTAGACGTTCCAGTAGAAATTGATTTCGGTTTTGGCCCATCTTGGTTTGAGGCGCACTAATGAATTATATCGGACCAAAAATATATATTGATTTAGAACGATTGGCAAACAATTGTCGTTTACTAAAGAACGAGGTGGGAGATATTCCGATTATGGCTACTGTGAAGGCAAATGGATATGGCCATGGTGCAGTCCAAGTTGCAAAAACATTAGCAAAAGAAGGAATAAAGCATTTTGCCGTTTTTACAATTGAAGAGGGTATTGAATTACGTGATGCTAGCATTACTGCTGATATTCTTGTTTATTCTAGATTAAATCCTAATACACTTTCAGAAGCTGAAACCCATAATCTGATCTTAAATGTATCTTCCTTTGATGATTTGGAAGCTTTAAAGGCTCATCAGGGGAAT
>CEVM01127566.1_pt1 | contig 26789 bp, 24 predicted proteins | sample 531481 | NCBI WGS metagenome assembly CEVM01 (sample SAMEA2623649, study PRJEB7988) | marine metagenome | biome: marine biome (ENVO:00000447); feature: mesopelagic zone (ENVO:00000213) & marine oxygen minimum zone (ENVO:01000065); material: "saline water (ENVO:00002010), including plankton...
TACCGAAGTATCCATCGGTATTGATAATTTGGGGATCGGGAAATTCCGACTCCTACGTTTGGATTATGTTCGGTCGTATTACAATGGTGTGGGTGATGGTGCGTTTATATTCGGACTCAAATTCTTGGATCTTTTCGATTGATACGCAACCCTTTGATTTTGAGTACATCTTTTATATAAAACACTATGAAATCGATTTTTCTATTTTGCACGCTTCTTCTGAGCCTTTCCACCTGCAATCAGGATGACAAAGTTACCTCCCAGCAAAACAATCCTTCGTTCACGTTGGTCTCGCGAAGTAATCCCTTTGGAGGTTCTAGTACGGAATATCCTTCGGAAGCAATTGTTTGGACCATCGATTTTAGTACGCAAAAAATTGACGTGGCGATAAACGGCGACCCTACTCCGGTATACCTGGAAGAAGGAAGCTACAACTATGAGTTAAAAGAGCATCCCTGTAGTTATGATGACAACCAATTTATCTCGGTAGGAGGTAATGATCTGGGGGTATTGATTCTAGATGAGTTCGATGAAGGCACACTAATCATCACAGGAGAATGTTACGATGGAGACCGATTAACGTTTCGGCGTTTGAATTAAGTTAATTCTTGTCTTCCAACATAGGCACAAACCGATACTCTCCAAATTCCTCTTTTTCAAAATCAGTAGGTCCGGTACGCGTAAATACGGTCATGATCTGTACCCCTTCCCCTACGGGAATGACAAGCTTTCCTCCTATTTTTAATTGTGCCAACAGGTCTTTAGGAACATAAGGAGCTCCTGCGGTTACGATGATTCCGTCAAAAGGAGCCACCTCCGGTAATCCTTTATAGCCATCCCCAAAGACCAATTTTTTAGGTCGGTAGCCCAATTGCGGCAGAAATCGCTGTGCTTTCTTAAAAAGCTCATTCTGACGCTCTATGGAATACACTTGTACGCCCATCGCCAAAAGAATGGCACATTGATACCCGCTTCCCGTCCCAATTTCCAAAACCGTGTCGCCTGAAGAAACGGTAAGCAGTTCTGTTTGTCGTGCTACCGTATAGGGCTGTGATATTGTTTGATCGGCTCCAATGGGAAAGGCTTTATCCACGTAGGCATGGTCTACAAAACCGGAGTCCATAAAAAGATGACGCGGCACTTCATTAACCGCTTCTAAAACTGCTTCAGATGCAATTCCTTTCGCTTTTAAGGTCGCAACCAGTCGCTTTCGCATGCCTTTATGGGTGTAGGTATCCTTCATCCCTACAAATATGAAAAACGAGGGAGCAATAAACAAGAATCCTCCAAAAAAAGATGCGGAAATGTAGCGGGTGTCTCCTGTCCATTTACACTAAAAACCGTTACCTTTGTGAAAAAACAGAATCATGCTAAAAGCAGGCGTTTTGGGGGCTGGACACCTCGGAAAAATTCACTTGAAGCTCTTGCAGCAATCGACCAAATACGAATTGGTGGGCTTCTTCGATGCCGATAAAAAAGCGGCGCAAAAGATCGAAAAAGAATTTGGTTACAAAAGCTTTCCTTCCATGGATGCGTTGATCGAAGCTTGCGACATGATCGATGTTGTCACTCCAACGGTGTATCATTTTGAATGTGCTGAAAAGGTGATCAAAGCCGGAAAGCATCTGTTTATTGAAAAGCCTATCACACAAACGGTGGAAGAAGCCAACAAACTACTTACGCTCGCCAAAGAATACGGTGTAAAAGGGCAGGTTGGCCATGTAGAGCGATTCAACCCGGCCTTCCGTGCCGTGCATCACATGATCGAAAATCCTATGTTCATTGAAGCGCATCGTCTGGCGGAATTCAATCCGCGAGGAACCGATGTTTCTGTAGTGTTGGATTTGATGATTCACGACATTGATGCGATCTTAAGTGTGGTGGCTTCCGAAGTAAAACAAATTAGCGCCAGTGGTGTCTCCGTAATTTCTGAAACACCCGATATTGCGAATGCGCGAATTGAATTTGAAAATGGCTGCGTAGCAAACCTCACCGCGAGTAGAATTTCCATGAAGAAAATGCGGAAAGCACGTTTTTTTCAAAGAGATGCTTATATCTCGGTTGATTTTCTGGATAAAAAAGTGGAGGTCGTAAAAATGAAAGATGCGCCTAAAAAAGCAGACGATTTTGCAATGATCCTTACGAATGCGGAAGGGGTCAAAAAGCAAATTTATTTCGACAACCCTACCATCCATCAGAACAATGCTATTCTTGATGAATTGAACGCGTTCGCGGAAGCCATCGAAAACAACACAACCCCGGTAGTGACCTTGGCACAAGGCACGCAAGCCCTTACCGTGGCCATGCAAATTATTAAACATTTTAAATCTTTATAAAAAATGACGAAACAGGTAGCTGTGATTGGTGCCGGAACCATGGGCAACGGAATTGCCCATACTTTCGCCCAATTTGATTATAACGTTCGACTTATTGATATCTCTCAAGAAGCGCTGGACCGTGGGATAGCCACCATCGGGAAGAACTTAGACCGTATGGTTGCAAAGGAGAAAATTTCCGAAGCAGAAAAAAAGCAAACCCTCGATAACATCACAGCTCATACCTCGCTCGAAGCCGGGGTGAAAGGTGCAGATCTCGTTGTGGAAGCGGCTACCGAGAATCTCGATCTAAAACTGAAGATCTTTAAAGAATTAGATTCGTTATGTTCTGAAGAAACCATTCTAGCGAGCAATACCTCATCCATCTCCATCACGCAAATCGCCGCGGTTACCGCTCGTCCTGAAAAGGTGATTGGCATGCACTTTATGAACCCGGTGCCTATCATGAAATTGGTAGAGGTCATTAAAGGATACAGCACCAGCGATGAAACGTACAAAACAGTGGCGTCGCTTTCGGAAAAATTAAATAAAGTCCCGGTTGAAGTAAACGACTATCCCGGGTTTGTCGCCAATCGTATTTTGATGCCAATGATCAATGAGGCAATTGAAACATTGTACAATGGCGTGGCCGGTGTGCAAGAGATCGATACCGTTATGAAGTTAGGGATGGCACACCCTATGGGTCCGCTGCAGTTAGCCGACTTTATTGGCTTAGATGTCTGTCTCTCCATTTTGAATGTGATGTACGACGGATTCAAAAACCCGAAGTATGCTCCGTGTCCGTTACTCGTAAATATGGTAATGGCCGATAAATTAGGAGTGAAGAGCGGTGAAGGTTTTTATGATTATTCTGAAAGTCGCAAGGCGGAACAGGTAGCGGCCATGTTCAAATAAGAGTTGTAATGCCAACAATACTTCCTTTTCGCGCGGTACGACCCACAAGAGATAAAGTGAGCCTTTTAGCGGCGCGCTCGTACGATAGCTATACCGAAGCGGAACGGGAATCTCGTTTGAGAGACAATCCGTTTTCATTTTTACATATCGTGAATCCCGGATACAAATACCAAAAGGAGATCTCGGGAGTGGAACGCTATCAATTGGTACGAAACCGCTATTTAGAATTCAAGGAAGACGGTATCTTTATTCACGAAGAGCAGCCTTGCTATTACGTGTATAAAATTGTAAATCGTGACGGACTCGAATTTAACGGGATTGTCGCTGCCACGAGTGTTGAAGATTATGAGAACGATCGCGTAAAACGTCACGAAGACACTATCGAGTTTAGGGAGACCCTCTTCAAGCAATACTTGAAGACCGTTGGTTTTAATGCGGAAGCCGTGCTTCTTACCTACCCCGACCATGATTCTTTGGAAGCAATTATTGCAAAGGTCATGGAAACCCGCGCGGAATATGAATTTACTACCACCTATCGCGACACCCATTATTTGTGGTGTTTGCAAGAACCGCAAACCGTTGCTAAAATTCAGAATATTTTTGCACAAATGGATGCGGTTTATATCGCAGATGGGCATCACCGCAGTTCCTCTTCTTATTTGTTGGCGAAAGAGCTACAAGAAGAAAATTCAGACCATACAGGAAACGAACCGTATAATTATTTTATGAGTTACCTCATTCCTGAAAGTGACCTGAAGATCTATGAGTTCAATAGACTGGTATCTGACCTTAACGGGATGACCAAAGAAGAATTTCTGATCGCGTTAGACACACATTTCCGAATTGAAAAACGTGGGACTGAATACTACAAACCGTCTAAAAAACATCATTTTAGCATGTATTTGGACGGAGCGTTCTATTCATTGTATCTTCGGAAGAGTCAGCATCATTTTAAAAATGCACTAGATGCGTTAGATGCGCACATTCTATATCAACTCATCTTAAAACCTTTGCTGGGCATAAGCGATGCACGCAATGACCAACGCCTTTCGTACGCTCATGGAAAAAAAGATCTGGCTTACGTAAAAACACAAGTAGACTCGGGACAAGCAGCCGTGGGATTTGGATTGCTTCCGGTAAGCATTCATGAAATGAAACAGATTGCTGACGAGGGAGGAACTATGCCTCCAAAAACTACCTATATTGAACCGAAATTGCGCAGTGGCGTGACGATTTATGAATTTTGATATGAGCATTTCAGAAAATATAAAAACCTTTAAAAAACAACTTCCTGAATCGGTGACCTTGGTTGCCGTATCCAAAACAAAACCTGTTGCTGATATTCAAGAGGCCTATGATACGGGCCATCGGGATTTTGGTGAGAATAAGGTTCAGGAAATGGAAACCAAATGGGAAAAACTTCCGAAAGACATTCGCTGGCACATGATCGGGCACGTACAACGCAATAAAGTGAAGTATATGGCTCCCTTCGTACATTTAATTCATGCCATTGATAGTCCGCGCTTGTTGAAAGAAATCAACAAACAAGCAAAAAAAGCCGAGCGCGTGATCCACGGGTTATTACAAATAAAGATTGCTGAGGAAGATTCTAAATTTGGATTGTCGATCGAAGACGCAGAGGCTTTGTTAGCTTCGGAAGCTTATCAAAACTATGAGCACGTAAAGATCATCGGACTCATGGGAATGGCAACATTTACGGAAGATATGGAACAGGTGCGTCGGGAATTTCAGCAACTAAAAACGGTTTACGATCGTTTAAAAGACAGTAACAATTTTAACACCTTATCTATGGGGATGAGTGGTGATTACGAGATCGCACTACAGAAAGATACCACCATGGTTCGAGTAGGAAGTGCCATTTTTGGGGAGCGAAATTATTCGTAACTTACATTTTAGAGTTCAGTTTGCATGTATGCTATATTAGATATTGAAACTACCGGCGGAAAGTACAACGAAGAAGGAATTACAGAAATTGCTATCTACCGTTTCGACGGACATGAAACCGTCGATCAATTTGCCAGCTTGGTAAATCCGGAGCGTAAGATCCAGCCTTTTGTGGTAAATCTCACCGGCATCAACAACGAAATGCTTCGGAATGCTCCCAAATTCTATGAAGTAGCCAAACGTATTGTTGAAATTACTGAAGATTGTACGATCGTGGCACATAATGCACAATTTGACAATCGTATCCTTTCCACAGAGTTTGAACGTCTCGGCTTTAGTTTCGATCGCGATACGCTATGCACGGTAGAGCTTTCTAAAAAATTAATTCCGGACCTTCCTTCCTATAGCTTGGGTAAATTAGTGCGTTCCTTAGGAATTCCGCTAAGTGATCGCCACCGTGCCCAAGGAGATGCCAAAGCGACACTTCAATTGTTCAAGATGTTACTGAACAAGGATAACGACAAAGAGATCATTAAAAAGACCGTTCGGAAAGATCCAAAGCGTCAATTGGAACCTAAGCTGTTAGACATGATTGAAGCCGCCCCTACCAAAACCGGTGTTTATTATATGCATCGTGAAGACGGAGAGATCATATACATCGGCAAAAGTAAGAACATAAGAAAACGGTTGGTGCAGCACTTTACTAGCGACAATCGCAAATCGAAACGCATTCAGTTAGAAGTTGCTGCGGTGACCTATGAAGAAACGGGTAACGATTTGATCGCACAATTGAAAGAGAGCCAGGAAATCAAACATAATAAACCTACCTACAACAGAGCACTTCGAAACACCTTGTTCAAATATCAGCTGCGCTCACAACTTGATGCAGACGGATATAGAACTCTTCACATTGAAAAAGCGGACAAACGCAAACCTGCCATCACCACATTTACCAGTTATCAGCAAGCGAAGAATGTGGTGCATCGTGTTACGGAGGAATTCGGGCTATGTCAACAGAAAACCGGACTTCACAAAACTTCCGGTAATTGTTTTAAGTACACCATAAAAGAATGCGCCGGAGCGTGTATCGGTGAAGAAACGCCGGAAGCGTACAACGAACGTGTGGCTGAATTTATTGATAAACACAGCTACAGTGATAAAGACATGCTTATTATTGATCGCGGCCGGAGTGTGGAAGAGCGCTCAGTAATTCTTATAGAAAATGGTGCTTACAAAGGGTATGGCTACTATAATTTGAATTATCAGATCAACCAACCCGACGTGCTCCGCTCCATCATCACTCCCATGAAGAACGATAGAGATGCACAACACATCATTCAAAGCTATTTGCGCAAGTATAAAGTTCATAAAATTGTAACTTTAGATCCAAAGACCATCGGTCACAACCGTTGAGCAGCATGGGGAATACACTAGAAAAACCAAAAAGCGCCTGGCGCAAACGATTGCACGATATCATTTATGAAGCAGATACCCCTATGGGGAAACTCTTTGACGTGGTGTTGTTAGTGCTTATTTTCATTAGTGTGATCTTTGTAATGGTTGAGAGTGTGCGCGGGTTGCCTGAACGGGTGTATGATTTGTTGTATTATGGAGAATGGGTAATTACCATCTTTTTTACGTTGGAATACATTGCCCGTATTATTACCGTTAAAAAACCGACCTCGTACATTTTTAGTTTCTACGGAATCATCGATCTACTTTCTACACTGCCGCTCTACCTGTCTTTTATTTTGGTAGGAAGTAATTACTTGCTAACCGTTCGAGCGCTTCGCTTACTACGTGTCTTCCGGATTTTAAAAATTACACGCTATTTAGGAGAAGCCAATAAACTGAAAAAAGCGCTAAATGATAGTCGGCCAAAGATTCTAGTCTTTCTATTCGCCGTACTCATTGTTTGTGTGATTGCCGGAACCTTGATGTATTTGATCGAAGGGGAAGCCAGTGGCTTTAAAAGTATTCCCGTAAGCGTGTATTGGTGCATTGTTACGCTCACAACCGTAGGCTTTGGAGATATCGCGCCCGTGACGCCATTCGGACAATTTTTAGCTGCAATCATTATGATCATGGGGTACGGAATTATTGCTGTTCCTACCGGAATTGTAAGTGCTGAATACACCAAGAGCAGTGAATATGTTCATGTAAATAGCAAAGCATGCCGCAATTGTAACGCACTACGCCACAGAGATGACGCCAAATATTGTCATAAATGCGGCGAAGACCTGTATCCTGAAAAACCAGAGGATGCCTCGTAAACCCATACTTGTTGTTATTGTAGGTCCAACGGCCATTGGTAAAACCCGAATGGCAATTCGCCTTGCCAACGCCTTTCAAACAGAGATCATTTCGGCAGATTCCAGACAATTCTTTAAAGAGATGCGTATTGGCACAGCGGTGCCTTCTGCGGAAGAATTAAAGGCTGCCAAACATCATTTCATTCAGCATAAAAGCATACACCAACCCTATACTGTGGGCGATTTTGAAAGAGATGCCTTAGAACAATTAAATCACATCTTCAAAGCTCATGAAATTGCTGTTATGGTGGGCGGCTCGGGCTTGTACGTAGATGCTGTGGTGAAAGGATTAGATAAGTTTCCTGAGGTTCCAGCTGAAGTGAGAGAAGTATTGGTAGCCCAATGGAAACGAGACGGCATTGCGGCACTTCAACACGAGTTAGAAGCCACCGATCCAGAATATCATGAGACAGTTGACAAGCAGAATCCGCATCGTCTTATTCGCGCATTAGAAATTATTCGGGCTACGGGACAACCGTTTTCTTCTTTTTTAGACCAAGAAAAACCGGAGCGTCCTTTTGAGACCAGCTATATCGGATTGACTGCGCCTCGTGAGATCGTTTATGAGCGTATCAACAAGCGCGTGGATTTGATGATGGCAGAAGGACTTCTTGAAGAGGCAAAAGCATTATTTCCGCATCAGTCTTTAAATGCGCTGCAAACGGTAGGCTATAAAGAGTTATTTCGTTATTTCGAAGGAAATTGGGACCTTGACACAGCAGTTTCAGAAATTAAAAAAAATACACGCCGATTTGCAAAACGGCAAGGCACCTGGTTTCGAAAGAACGATGCAATAAAATGGTTTGATCATACTATTGATCCGCACGAAGTAATCGCCTACATACAACAAAAAAACGCCTTATAAATAAGGCGTTTTTTCTACACTTAATTTGTTTATTGGTCTACTTCGTCTTTTACGACCAAGCGGAATCCTTCTCCATGAATATTGATGATCTCTACACCATCATCTTTTCCTAGATATTTTCGAAGTTTCGCTATATAAACATCCATACTTCGAGAGGTAAAATAATTGTCGTCTCTCCAAATTTTTGTTAGTGCCAATTCTCTTGGCATCAAATCGTTTTTATGTAGCGCCAAAAGACGTAACAGGTCGTTTTCTTTTGGTGAAAGTTTTACAGGATCTTCTTTTTTATAAGTAAGGAAACGAAGTTTTGAATTGAGGTGGAAGTTTCCGATCTCAAACTCAAATTGCTTGCTGTCAGCAATCGAATCGGTGGCCTTACGCTGAATGATCGCCTTGATCTTCATCAGTAATACTTCACTATCAAAAGGTTTGTTCAAGTAATCGTCGGCACCCACTTTATACCCTTTCAGAACATCTTCTTTCATTGCTTTTGCGGTTAGAAAGATAATTGGAATGTCCTCGTTTTTTTCTCGTATTTCTTTCGCTAATGTGAATCCGTCTTTATACGGCATCATGACATCCAAAATACAGAGGTCGAAATCGTCTTTTTTGAATTTCTCGAAGCCTTCCATTCCGTTTTTCGCATGAGTTACTTCGTAATCGTTCATCGACAAGTAGTCTTTTAATACCGTTCCAAAGTTTGGATCGTCCTCAACCAATAAGATTTTTTTATTTTCAGTTTCCATATATTAAGATATTAAGTGTATTTTAATGATAAATGTGCTGCCTTTGTTTTTTTCACTTTCCACGTAAATTTCGGCATCGTGGTCTTTCAAAATTCGTTGTACGTATGCGAGCCCAAGTCCGTGACCCTTTACATTATGGATATCCCCAGTATGTTCGCGGTAGAATTTTTCAAAGATTTTTTTCTGCGTGCTCTTGTTCATTCCCACACCCTGGTCCCGAATCTTTAAAATAATACTATTCTTTACGTTTTCGGTGTAGATGTCAATTTTAGGGGGCTCTTCGGAATACTTAATCGCATTGTCTAAGATGTTAACAATTACATTTTCAAAATGTGATGGATTAGCAAGAATAGAAGATTTAAGTGCGCCGAAATGTGTTTTTATATATCCTTGCCGATCTTCCATGATCAAGCTCACGTGAGAGATCGCGTCTTCCACGATGTCATGTAATTTGATGCGCTCTTTGGGAAGGTCTAATTCATTCTTCTCCAGTTTAGAGATGCGTAATACATTTTCTACTTGAGCGTGCATCCGACGGTTTTCATCGCGAATCATTTTTAAATAGCGATTCAGAAATTCTTTGTTATCGGTAATCTTTGGATTTTTCATGGCATCCAAAGCCAAATTGATCGTAGCAATAGGAGTTTTGAACTCGTGCGTCATATTATTAATGAAGTCACTCTTGATCTGCGAAATTTGACGTTGCTTAAAGATCTGAGAAAGGGCACTGGCATAGGCAATAATGATCACAGAGGTAAAGGCTAATGATAAGACTGCCATACCCAAAATAGAACTCAATACTTGTTTTTGCTTATCAAAGAAGTTGACATACAGATTGTAATTGTTGTCGTCATCACCAAATAAAGGAACCAGGTAAGTACTTTCCGGATCCAACTCAAAATCCTGACTCCGAACTCGTGTGGCCAAACTTTTGCTGTAGACAGCAAATTCAAAATTGGCATCCATACCTCGTTCGTTCATGCTTTTATCCAGGAGCGATGCGATTTCTTCTTTGGTAACGCGTTTATGGATAGGGAGTTTTGCCGAAATATTTTTTACAGCACTTTCAAATTGTTTTTTCTCGTATTCCGGCAGGCGTTTGAAGGATTCGACCGTAGATTTTGTTGCCACTCCACCGTCGACACCCGCACTAAAACGTTGTGTTTTTTTGGAGTTGATGATTTTTTTGAACTGAATACTATCCAATTCCGTATCTAAAAAACTTGAAGAAAGTTTAAAGTCTTCTTCGGAAATACGATCCGTATAGATAATCGTTTCATTGCTATTATTATTCCGAATGGTATAAATAAGTTCAGTAATACTCACATTATCCGGAGCTTCAATACTATCTAATAATGAATTATAAACATTGTAGTAATCTTCAACCTCCCGGTTTCTAACTTTTTCAGCGACATGAATTAGTATTTGTCGTGCATTGAAGGAAAACTGATCTTCTTTTTGTTGGTAGGAATTCCGAATCCAATAGCCCTGAATAAAGATAATTCCAAGCAGGGCCAGACTCATGAGCGCGATCAGTAAAGCGAATAGCTTTTTATTCATAGCCCAAAAGTAAGATTTTAACATTTAGGCAATGGGGTGTTTAACCAAATGTTAACAAAATCAATAAAACTAGGGCTTCAGGGCATTTTTATTAGCATTCTATGAACGGCTTCCACTTGCTTTTTAGTTTCCTCTAGGTGTAAATTCTCAATGACATAATCTGCCTTGCTAACTCGTTCCGCATCTGAGAGTTGATGCTTCATTCGTGCTCGTACAGCGGCTTCATCACTGCCATCTCTTTCAACAACCCGAGCAATTCGAACGGATTCTGGCGCGGTCACTACAATAATTGCATCGCAATTTTTATCGGCGCCACTTTCAAATAGTATGGCTGCCTCCTTCATACAATATGGTCCTTGTTGTTTTGCGACCCAAGCATTAAAATCTTTGGCCACAGCAGGATGGATAATTGCATTCAATTGTTGAAGCTTTTCAGCATCGTTAAATACTTCCTGTGCGACCCAAGAGCGATCTAAGGTTTCATTCTTATACGCATTCGCTCCTAGCAACCCAACGATAGCTTTCCGTAGAGAAGCAGATGAATTTACCAATTGTTTTGCGGCCTCATCGGCAACATATATTGGGATTTCCAACGCTTCGAACATCTTGGCGACCGTAGTTTTTCCACTACCAATACCGCCTGTCAATCCAATAATCTTTATGCTATCGTTCTTCATTGTTTAAAGATCAAATAGTCAATTTTCTTATCTTCAAATTCTACCTCCCGCAGCCACTTGGGTTTTTTGAGCAGTTCAGGCAACATAAAATTCTCTTCTTTATTTCTATTGGCATAATCACAAACCACAGAAAAATCGTTAGCGCTCACTTGTTGAAAACGTTGAATAGGAATGTTCATGCGAAGCAGCACACTTTCCGGCACTAGCTTGACTGACATATTTGAAGGCACATTGATCAATTGAATGGGAACAGTTAATTCTTTCTGCACATATTCAGTAACATTAAGTTTTACGGTGACACTAGTAGGCTCCCAGGAAACGTGATTTCGTTTGGGAACATCTAGGCCCACATTTGCACTCAAATTGGCTGCCACATCCTTCGCTTTCAAAAGCTGCGTAGTGATGGTTCCAATAGAATCTATCATTCTTTTTGGAGCTCTCACCGTCACCGAATCTGGTTGGGTGTAAGCACTATCAATCGCTTGAAAACCTTCGCGAAATTCGATTTCTGTAGTAGGAACTACATGCACTTTCTTAGCGATCATCTGATCTAACTGAATTTGAAGCGAAGCAGGTTGCAGGTTCCGAACCACAATGTCACCGCCTAATTCTCGCTGTATAACCCCTAACAATTGCTCATTGGAAATAGTAATATTATTCTCCCCTTCTTGATAGTAGGCATTCAATGCAATGGGTACTTCCGGTCGGCGTAATTTATGGAGTAGTATTGTAAAACCGTTGGCAGTAACATCGAAGGTGATCTCTTGGGAAGAAGTTTCAGCCAAAATCACCTCTTGCGGCACCGAACCATACGATAGCTGTACAGACGTTGTTCCGTTTATTTCTTTCGAGAACTTTGTCAGAATCCAAAACAACACGGCCAACACTAAAAAGAACAGAAACACCCTAGGCTTGGTATTCTTATAACTGCGGCGTTGTTTTTTGGGGTCTTTCATTGTGTTTAAAATTACTCAAAAAATAGATGAGGAAATTGTGTTTTAGGATCTTTCTTACGCCAAATAATGTGCCAAGTAGACCAAAAAAAGGCATTTCCATAACCGAAAAATTGTATGAACAAAGCCACCACAGACAACCCACCGATATACATACTTCTATTTTGTAAAGAAGACCACAGAAAGACTAATAGTATATAAAATAATAGGGGGATGAGAAATATCCAGTTTACAAAAATCCCCAACCCTATGGAAGCGATCACAAAAAGAATAAAACACGTTGGAAACCAATAGGTGATCTTTGCACTTTTAGGGTGCCAGCTGTTAAGAATAGGCCGTACGAGTCCGAATTTCCTCACTTGAGTATAAAACTTCTTCCAAGAAATACGCCGCTTGTGATAGACCGCTGCATTGGGAATGAAAGCGGTTGTAAAACCGTTCGCTTTAATACGTTGGGACAGGTCAGGATCCTCGCCGGGATGGATGGTGCCAAAGCCACCCGTAGCTTCAAAGGCCTTTTTTGAAATCCCCATATTGAAACTTCTAGGCTCAAAAGAATTGACTCGTTGCTTCTTCCCTCGAATTCCACCTGTGGTAAGAAAAGAGGTCATTACAAAATTAATCGCCTTTTGTAACGGACTAAAACTTTGGTGGGCGGCATCGGCCCCTCCGTAGCAATCAACGTACTGGTCTTCCAGAAAACGATCTACGGTTGGCAAATAAGTTTTCGGCATTAGAATATCAGAATCTAGTATGATAAAGTAGTTTCCGGATGCTCTTTTCATTCCGAAATTTCGAGAATCCCCCGGTCCTGAATTTGATTTGTAAAAATAGGTGATGGGTAGTTGTTTGGAGAATTGCTGAATTACCGCTTCGGAAGTTTCCGAAGAACCATCTTCAACAATAACAATTTCAAAAGGGAGCTTCCAATGGGCTTGAGCGAAACTTTCCAATAATTCCTGAATCTCTTGAGGTCTATTGAAGACAGGAATAATAAACGAATAACGACGTTGCATGCCGTCAAAAATAGCTAAAAAAAAAGCCACCTACCTAATGGTAGATGGCTTTTGGATCTATTTAAAGCGGTTTTACTGCTTAATCACCTTGTACGTTCCAATTTGACCGTTCACAGATACTTGCATAATGTAAGCACCTACCGGTAATCTAGAAACATTCAATTGACCTGAAGTAGCATCCACATTGACATCGATCACTTTTTGACCTACAATGTTAAATACTTGAGCACTTTCAATGGGCTCAACAGATCTTAGATTGATCATATCATTCGCAGGGTTCGGATAGAACTCGAATCCTTGAATGGTATTGTCTGCAGTACTAAGGTTTTCACCATCGATAATAATATCGGTAGCGTCTCCTGAGTTCACTACGAATACATAGTAGGTTTGTCCCGCCGTTGTATTGATAGTGGTTTCAGTACCTGGAAGACACTGGTTAGCCGTTTGATCTACTAACACAAGATCATCTTCGCTAGCATTCTCATCTGGAGCTTCAAACCAGATAACTACACTCGTACCAGAAGGGTTGTCGATAGTTGCAGTTACGCTTCCATCTCCTACAGGTGTAATGTTATACCATACACCAGCAGCACCAGAAATATCACATCCGGTTGGAATACCACCTTCTGTTGTTGCAGCAGGAGTTACTACGCCTGGATCAGTGTAAGGAACACCGGCATCATCAACGTCGATAGAGTTCGCGATCATATCGTTTGGTGGTGCCACAGGAATACAGTCTACATTCAATGAGTAGTTACCCGTTGCGCCTCCAAATCCGTGTACTAATACGTAGTACGTACTGTTTCCGTCACCAGAGAACGTTACTTCCGACTGAAGACCACAAGAGTCATCGTTATCGGTTACACAAACTAGGTTCCCACAGTCACCTGTGTACACTGTTAATTTACTATCGTAATCGGTTCCACCATCACATAGAGAAACTACATAATCTGTTGGGAATCCGAAGTCATCAGTAAATACATACCATTCTCCTGGAGCGGTAATACCCGTAGCACAAACTGGAGAATTGTCTACAGTAGCATCTGAAGTATTTCCAGTTACGGTATCACCACAGTTGATTTCGATAGCTCCTTCACAGAAATCTTCTGTTACAGGACCACAAGTTGCTTCCAAACTAAAGTTACCTGAAGCACTGCCAAATCCTTCGATCATCACATAGTACGTAGAAGTACCATCTGAGATGAATGTAAGTTCTGATTGAAGTCCACAAGAGTCATCATTAGAAGCAATTTCTTCTGAAAGAGTACAGTCTGTAAACACACGGATCAACGAATCATAGTCGGTTCCACCGTCACATAGTGAAAGCGTTACCGCTTCTTGAGAACCGCCTCCTGTAAAGGCATAGAATACATCAGGAGCAGCGTTTCCACCTGAGTCGGTAGCAAACTCTGTACTTCCGGTTACTACATCTCCACACGTTAGATCGTAAGCGTTATCACAAAGATCGTTTGTTGGACAGAACGTGATAGAGAAAGCATCTACAGTACCACTGTCACCACTAGCTGTATCACAAATCTGTAATTGCCAGTCACCTGCGGTATCTTCACCGGCAAAGGTAGCAGCAAAAGAACCTCCTTCAGCTGCATAAGGCCCTGCTCCAAATGGAGTGCTTGCTGCAGTAATATCATCACCGCCATCTTGGAACACAGTTCCATTATAAGCGTCAATAGCGCTACCGCCATTGTTATCACTCAATAATAATTCAGTACCGGCAGGCGATACTAAAGTAATTTCTAAGTCGCCAGACCAACTGTGCGTAATATCGATAGTTACATTATCTAGCATCACAGTACCACCAATTACATTAGAATCCGGCACATTCACTGGAATCAAGTTTGGTGCGGCAGCACAATCCGCTGTGGTCGTTGCACCCGGTCCGTCAATTTCAAACGGTACCGCAGCAGAATCGTACGTGTCACAAGGACCACCACTACCACCTCCGGGTACACCGTCAAGGGAGAACATTCCCAATTCAGATCCCGCAGTGTTGTAAAGCAAAGTCGCTGCACCAGTGGCAGTATCAACAGTGTATACATTACTGTCGCTTGTGGCAAGGTATCCTGCCATGTAAAGCGTGTTATCAAAGTGATCGAAAGATACTTCCTGAGCAAAAGAAATATCAATTCCTAATGGTCCAATTACGGTAGAGGTACCTGTGGTAAGATCTACTGAATATAGGTTATCATCACCTATATCTGCCATGAACGCATTTCCATCGTTATCAATGGCCAACCAGATTCCTAAAGCATTTCCGGTTCCAGAACCAATAGTTGTCAACGTACCTGTAGAAAGATCAACAGAATACAACTGTGTAATCACACCATCAGTACTTGAAGCATACATCGTATCTGTAGTAAAATCCCAAGAAAGTCCGGTTATGGTGTGAGCTGCTAATAGGTTCGTTAGGGGTCCAACTACGGTAGAAGCACCTGTTGTGGTATCTACAGTAATTAATTGGTTTGCTGTAAAATCAAGTGCATATAGTGTTCCACTTCCGTCAAAGTCATCAGCGAAAGGTTGCTCATTCAATCCAGGTCCAATTGGGTTGATTGCAAACGGACCAGCGATTGGCGAAGTTCCAAAAGGGAAGGGTGCTGCTGCTGGGAAAATCTCAGCTACATAGAAATCGGTTGGACCGGTTCCTCCACCACCACCGCCTCCGGATGGGTTAATAGTTACGTCAAATCCACCCCAGTCTACAACAGTTGAAGAATTGAACTCAAAAGTTAAACTTCCGGTAGTTGAGTTAAAGGTCGCAGAACCATTTGAGGCGATCATATCGGGAAGTTCTTCATCTCCTTCATTGGCACCTCCTGAGCTATTATCATAAAGCACGGTTCCTGAAGTATCTGTACCATCGTAAATACGCAGCCAGTCAAATGTTGCGAAAACAGCGAAATATGTAAATTCCACCTCGTCAGCACCATCAAGAGTGGTAGTTGTTACACAACCACAGTTTGGATAATTTCCAGGATCTCCACTATCAAGATCTCCACCTCCTGGTCCTCCCGGATCAAAGAAAAAGTCACCGTTCCCTACAGAAAACGTTTCGGTAGCTCCGGCCGTAGGAATGATATCTGCTTCCGGATTTCTATTTTGCATTCTAAAATGTCCTCTTAGGCGCGTCGCTTCCGCTTCAGAAAGAACATCCATTATACTACCGACATGATTCTTAGCCGCTGCTAATTTGGCCTGAATCTCACCAATGGTGGCTTGAGGAGTACCTTGTCGATTCGTCGCGGCTTGTAATTCTTCCTTTTCAGAAGAAGAAGTCGAGACTATTTGAGCACTCATTGTTCCGACTAAACAGAACAAAAAGCACCATAACAGAGTAATTCTTTTCATAATTAAATTTAAATTTTAGTTAATAAGTCTTAAAAATATCCAAAAAATGCTGAACGACAAAAGAATTTAATCAACTTATTTATTCTTCCGATGTACTTCCTAAAATATCGACCATCATCAAAAAAGCCCATTTATAAATGGGCTTCAAGTAGTTAGATATATTTTTTTGATTATTCCTCCTGTTTTAAAAAAGGTTCCATAACGGCATCACTTACTCCCATGTTAGAGAATCCACCGTCATTGAAAAGGTTTTGCAAGGTAACTCGTTTCGTTAAATCACTAAACAGGGAAATCGTGTAATTGGCGCAGTCCATGGCCGTCGCATTTCCTAAGGGAGACATTTTATCGGCATAGGCAATAAAACCATCAAATCCTTTTACGCCTTGTCCGGCAGTTGTGGGCGTAGGTGACTGCGAAATGGTATTGACGCGCACTTTTTTATCTCTTCCGAAGAAATATCCGAAACTACGTGCAATAGATTCTAAATAGGCCTTGTTATCTGCCATATCATTATAATCTGGAAACACGCGCTGTGCTGCCATATAGGTCAACGCGACGATACTCCCCCACTCGTTCATGGCGTCTTTTTTATAGAGCACCTGCATGGTTTTGTGGAATGACAACGCTGAAACATCCCAACCTTTATGTGTCCAATCGTAATTCGATTCGGTATAGTGCATTCCTTTTCGTACGTTCACCGACATTCCGATACTATGCAGCACGAAATCCAGTTTTCCACCTAAAATCTCCATCGCTTGGGTAACCAAGTTTTCAAGGTCTTCCATATTAGTGGCATCGGCAGGAACAATTTCGGCCCCGGTCTTCTCAGCCAATTCTTTAATTTGCCCCATTCTCATGGCGATTGGCGCATTGGTCAAGACAAATTCACCACCTTCTTCTTTGACGCGCTCAGCGGTTTTCCAAGCAATAGAATGTTCGTCTAAGGCTCCAAATATAATTCCTCTTTTCCCTTTTAATAAATTGTACATATCGTATGGTAGTTTTTCTGAAAGCCCGCCCGTAGGTGGGATTGGTTGTTTCAAATATACATTAATTCAATAATTCTTTGGCATGTGCAATGGCCGAATCACTTAATCGTTTTCCGCCAATCATTTCTGCGATCTCATCGACGCGTTCTTGTGTATTCAGACGCTTCATATGTGTGATCGTTGTCGTGGCGGTTTCTTCCTTGAACACTTTTAAATGATGATTTCCCTTGGCTGCGATCTGCGGAAGATGGGTAATACTCACCAATTGCATGTCGGTGCTCATCTGCTCCATGAGGCGTGCCATCTTTTGTGCGATCTCTCCTGAAACGCCCGTGTCTATTTCGTCGAATATGAGCGTTGGCATTTGTTTGTAACGCGATAAAATTACCTTGACAGCCATCATGATCCGACTCAATTCTCCGCCAGAAGCCACCTTTTTTAAAGGGCCTGGCCGACTTCCCTTATTGGCCGAAAAACGCAACTCCAATTGGTCCATTCCCGTTTCTCTAAACGTATCAACCGCTTCAAGATCAAATTCAAATTGCGCATTGGGGAGTCCTAATTCTGCCAGCAAGGCTTCTAACTCTTTTTTCAAAGAAGGAATAGCCTCTTGCCGCTTCTCGCGCACAGATGTGGCTGTTGCCATAGCCTTCGATTTCCATGAGTCTTGTGCTTCTTTTGCAGTTTCTATTGCTTCGGAAAGGGCTTCGGTATCTTGTTGGGATGCTTCCAGCTCTTGTTGAATTGCAAGTAATTCCTCAATGGTCGCTACCGCATGTTTTTGCTGTAATTGATAAATACGCTGCAAACGGGCGTTGGCTTCAAAGAGGGCTTCAGGATCAACAGAAATATCCTCTCCCAAACGCGCCAAGGTCTCTTCTAAATCTTCCAACTCAATGATTACGCTATGTATTCGTTCCCAGGCTTCATTATATTCCGCCGTAAAACTTTTTAAACGCGCTAACTCTTTACGGGCCTCTTTGGCAGTTTCTAAAACTCCCGCCGGCTCTTGAGATAGTAATTGTACCGTTTTGGCCAGTCCTTCGGTGATAGTTTCTGAATTGTTTAATTTCTCATAGGTGGTTTCTAGCGCTTCTTGATCTACCCCTTTCAACTGGGCATCTTGCAATTCTGTTAACAAGAAGTTTTGATAATCTGCTTCTTTTAATGCTTGTTGTTGTTTTTCCTGAAGCGATTCTAACCGCTTCTTTGTCTCAAGATACCGCTGACGTTCCTCTTGGTATTGCTGCACCAGCTCTAAGCTTCCTGCGAGGGCATCGATCATTTCCAACTGAAAGGTTTCTGAATTGAGACTTAACGTCTCATGCTGACTGTGTATGTCAATCAGGTAAGGCCCTAGGGTCTGTAGCTGCTGTAAGGTAACCGGTGAATCATTAACGAACGCCCTTGACTTTCCGCCCGGTAAAATCTCCCGACGAATGATCGTGTGCGTATCATAATCCATGTCATGCGCTTCAAACAACGCCGCTAAGCGATACTCTGCAACCGCAAACTCTGCTTCAATAATACATTTTTCATCAGGGTTTTTAGCACTATTCAAGTCGGCGCGCTTCCCAAGTAACAACGATAATGCTCCAAGTAAAATAGACTTTCCTGCGCCGGTTTCTCCGGTAATTATGGTAAGTCCGCCCTCCATTTCCACTTGAATGTCTTCAATGAGGGTGTAGTTCTTTATGGTAAGGCGTGTGATCAAGCGGTTGTGGTGTTTAGTAACTTCCTATGTAAAAATACAAGGGTTTTTACTGCGCCGCAAGAAAAAAGTAATTAGTATTTTATTTCGCCCCAATAGGTGTTTTTGGTAGGAGCCATGCGATTTAAGATTTCGGTAAGTCGCGCAATATCTACTTTGGGTCCGCCACTGTAGATTCCGGCGATTTCTTCTGCCTTGGCATCGAAAAAAGTTCGCAGCAAAAAGGAATTTGGACGGCGGTCGTTGATGTTCTTCAACTTTTCCAGTGCTAAGATGATATTTTGTTTTGCATCCAACTGATTTTCCACCATATTGTCCATTCCGAAGCGATGATAATCATACATAGCCGCATGAAATTCAGCATAAACCGTAGATAACAACGCATCATTATACTGGAATCGCGATTGGCGTCCACTAGTTGCTTTCCATCCGGAAAAGTCGGTTACCGAAGCCGTATTGACAATCTGTTTAGCCGTCTGAAAATATTCGATACCACCATTTGCTTCAAACGTATCGGCGTCTAAGCCAATGATCGTATAGACGTGATAGGCCAACACTGAAACCAAATTACTGCTGAACGTATTTGGATTAAAATTTAACGGTTGAAATTCAACATATTCAAAATTGAATTGTTGATCGTTATAATTGTAGATAGGCGAATCATACGTCGATCCATAGACTGGTCTTGATGCCTGTATCTGCAAAGATGCTAAAAAAGTGGTACTATCAAAGCTGGAAACAATAATCGAAAAATTACAATCAATGCGCTCTTGGTTCTTATAAACACGGTTGGTCCAGCGAGTTTGATTGAGAAACTCGGTCAATTGCTGTTCGAGCGTTCTAAAGACCTGAAGATTGGGTTGGCCCGTTTGCACCGCGTCAATGGTCACCGTGGCATTCAATTCTTGTGCTTGTGAACTTAGTACAGCCCCAAAAAATAATAATGTGATTAAAAAATTACGCATAGAAGTGTTCTAGTATGTATTGAAAAATATCGTTCGCAACGTCAATCTTAGGTTTAACTTCAAAAGGCACTACATTATTGTGAACGTCTATTAAGGTCACTTTATTTGTATCTCCCTGAAAGCCGGCCCCCTTGTCTTTGAGCGAATTTAAGACAATTAAATCTAAATTCTTTTTTTTGAGTTTGCTTTTTGCATTGGCGATGCCATCCTCGGTTTCCATGGCAAACCCTACGAGTAGCATTGCTCCCTTTTCCGCTCCCAAGGAAGCTAGGATGTCTTGGGTGCGCTCGAGCTCCAATTGCATTTCCGCTCCTTTCTTTTTTATCTTTTCGGAAGCGATGGTTTTAGGGCGGAAATCAGCTACGGCTGCACTTAAAATGGCAATATCACAACCCTCCTTGTGATCGTGAACTGCTGCATACATGGCTGCTGCAGAAACCACCCGAATAACAGATACCCGGTCGTGTTCCAACGTAAGTTGCGTAGGTCCTGAAACTAACACCACCTCTGCACCTAATTGTGCTGCCGCAGTAGCGAGAGCATATCCCATCTTCCCGCTGGAATGATTTCCGATAAATCGCACAGGATCGATGGCTTCATACGTAGGCCCTGCCGTGATTAAAATGCGTTTATTCTGAAGAGGTAATTTAGATAATAGATCAGTTTCTAAAAAAGTTACAATCGACTCAGGCTCTGCCATTCTTCCTTTCCCTACCAAACCGCTAGCCAACTCCCCATGTTCCGCAGGAATTTGAATATTTCCGTAGGAATCAAGCGTTGTAAACGATTGTTGGGTAGAAGGATGCTCGTACATGTCTAAGTCCATTGCCGGCGCGTAGTACACAGGACACTTCGCTGAAAGGTACGTAGCAAGTAATAGATTATCTGATGCTCCTGAAGCCATTTTAGACATCGTATTGGCTGTTGCCGGAGCAATTAAGAAGAGATCGGCCCAACCTCCCAGTTCCACATGGTTGTTCCAAACAGCACCGTCCCCTTCTTCCTCGTTGGTGAACTCAGACCACACTTCGTTCTTGGAAAGGGTTGATAATGTCAAAGGAGTCACAAAGTCTTTAGCCGCTGGTGTCACAACCACACGAACTTCTGCTCCCTTTTTGATTAGTAAGCGAACTAGGAAAGCGGACTTATAAGCGGCAATACCGGCGGTGATGCCCAGTAGAATTTTTTTACCGCTTAAAACCGACATGAGAATTATTGATTATCCAGATCTTCCTGAGTGTTTCTGTGATAGATCTTATCTTCCAACCACTCTTGGATGGCGATCGCATGAGGTTTTGGCAATCGCTCATAGAATTTAGATACTTCTATTTGCTCCTTGTTTTCAAAAATTTCCTCTAAACTGTCGTTATAGGTAGCAAATTCATCTAATTTTTCAAGCAGTTCCTTTTTGATATCAGCATTGATCTGTACCGCTCTTTTTGCGATAATAGAGATCGCTTCGTAGATGTTATCTGTTGGATCATCCACGCGATTTTTATCAATGGTTACTGTATTGATGGGGGCTTCAGAATTTTTAACGTCGCTCATAATATTACTGCTATTTTTAACTTGTAGGTTCTTGTTCAGCGAGACCTTCATTGATCGCTTCTAAAATTTGATTGGCCTCTTCGCCGTACTCGCCTTCTTGATAATATTTCGTAAAACTGTTGTATTCGTTCTTCGCATCTATAAGTCGTTCCTGAATCAACGATGGTAAACTGTTCACTGCAAACAAATAGGTAGCCTTTAGTTTTCCGAAGGCCGCTTGTTCTCTGTAAATGGAACCCGGATGGTCTGAAATAAAATTCTCAAAACTCTCTATGGCCGGCCGGAAACTTCCTAAGTAGTCTCCCAATTCAAGCATTTGCTCGGCAATTTCAATGTCTTTCTTTTCCAGTTTCTGACGTAGTTCTACAACCAATTCGTTCGCTTCCGCACGGTAATTTGATTCTGGATAGGTATTGACAAATTCCTGCAACTTTTCAAGCGCCGTATTTGTTTCTTCCTGATCGAGTGTATAGCGTGGAGAAAGCTGATAATAGCTTTTCGCCGACTTATACGCAGCGACTTCAGCACTATCACTCTGTGGATAAGAGGTTTTAAATCGATCAAATTGATACCCTGCCAAATAGTAATCCTCTAAATTGTAAAAAGTGTTGGCATATTGAAACATCAATAGTTCCGCTTGTGGTTTTCCGCGGTATATCGGTACGATCTGCTCCATCAACTTCAACGCCTTCTTGTACTTTCCAATGTTGTACAAGCTGTCTGCAAAAGCATATTTTTCAGACGGACTCTCACTGCGGAGCACCGACTGGTATTTGCTGCAAGACCCTAACATCACCGCAACGAAAAGAAAAAACAAAAAGCTTCTCATAGATTTCAAAAACATCGTGCAAAAATAAGGAATTAATGATTATAATAAAAACTTATTATAAAGGCGATTATTGTTTCTGTCTGCCCTTATTTCAAGTAGAAAAATTATCAACAAAAGTAGCGATCTTACCCTGCAATTGAGGCGTGGCCGAAACCAATGGCAAACGCACAACATCCTCACAAATTCCAAGTTTCTTGCAGACCGCCTTAATTCCGGCGGGATTTCCCTCTGCAAAAATAAGATCGATTGCCGGTGCTAATTGATAGTGCTGTGCATACGCTTCGGCAACTTTTCCTGCTAATCCCAAGCGAATCAATTGAGAGAACTCTTTCGGAAATCCTTGTCCGATGACCGAGATCACCCCACTGCCACCCGCTAGCGTCATAGGCAACGCCAACATGTCATCGCCGGAAATCACCATAAAATCGCTTGGGGTGCCGCTGATCAAACGCATGGCTTGAACCAGATCTCCGGCAGCTTCTTTGATACCAATAATGTTTTCAAAATCACGTGCCAATCGAAGCACCGTTTCCGGAAGCATATTGCTGGCCGTTCGCGCCGGAACGTTGTAAAGGATAACAGGAATTGGCGAGGCTTTGGCTATTTGTTTAAAATGCTGATAAATTCCTTCTTGAGTAGGTTTGTTATAGGAAGGAGATACCGAAAGGATTGCCGTAAAAGGAGAAAGATCTGTAGCCTCGATCTCCTCAACAATTGCTTGTGTATTGTTACCGCCCATTCCCAAAACCATAGGCACTCGCCCGGCATTAGAAGCGATCACTGTTTCAATAACAGTTTTCTTTTCGGAAGACGTTAACGTTGCACTTTCCGCCGTGGTTCCTAATAGTACCAGATACTCAATCCCGTGTTCCACTTGATAGTCCACAAGATGCTTCAGTGCATTCACATCCACCAATCCTTCTGCTGTAAAGGGCGTAATTAACGCCACGCCCGTTCCTCTCAGTTTATTCATTTCAATTTGTTTAATACGATCAAATATTTCTTTAATTCTTCTAGATACGAAGCATGCTCCAACGGTGACATATCGATTATTAGATCAAACACTCCCGGAGTGGCATCTTGACAGCCTACCTTGAACTTTGCCTTACTTTTGGACATCAGTAGGTCTAACAAAGGGTGTGAACCAGAATAATACCCTACCAACACATCAAAAGGTCTTTCTAAAAATTCAACAGCATTTACATTACTGATAACACCTTTCCATGTCACGTCCTTATTCGTCATTTGATTGCTTCGCAGACTCGGAGCGCTTTTTTTCACTTCCAAATAAGAAAATACCTTGACGTCTTTTGGTTGTAGCCCAAAAAATTGCCAGCATTCCTGCAAGGGTTCCAAATCTTTAAACACACGCTCATCTACCAAAAATCCTAGCGTTTGCAAGGGATCATTGATGTGAGATGTATCCCGATGCTGCAACAATTGGCGCGTTTGCTTTTGTATCGCCTTTCGTTTTAAACTATTAAATAAGGTCATGTAAGCTGCTTGGATAACAAAAATACAGGAAAGAAGCTACTTCCCTTGTTCTTTAACGGATCATTTGCAAAAAATCCTGCTCTGAAATAATAGGCACCCCCAAATTATCTGCCTTGGTTTTCTTACTAGGCCCCATATTCTCTCCGGCCACGACGTAGGACGTTTTTCCTGAGATACTCCCGGAGACCTTCCCACCGTTATCTTCGATCAATTTTTTTAAATCATTTCGGGACATTTCAAACACCCCAGACACCACAAAGGTTTTTCCGTTTAGAAGATCGGTTTGATCAGCAAGTTTTTCTTCGGAAATAGCCGTTTGCACTCCGTATGCCTGAAGTCGACCCACGATTTCTCGGTTTTCTTCGGAAGCAAAAAAAGCAACAACACTTTGCGCGATACGTGCTCCTATCTCATCCACAACAATTAATTGTTCTTCGGAAGCTTCCATCAATGCCACCATACTTTTGAAATGCTTGGCAAGCTTCTTGGCAACGGTCTCTCCCACGTATCGAATTCCCAAAGCAAAGAGCACGCGCTCAAAAGGAATCTTTTTTGAGGCTTCTATACCTTCTATTAGATTCGTAGCACTTTTTTCTGCCATACGCTCTAACGGAAGCACTTGGGCGATGGTTAATGTGTATAAGTCTGCATAGTTTTCAATAAGATCGTTCGTTACGAGCAAGGCCACGGTTTCACTACCCAAACCTTCAATATCCATAGCCTTTCGGGAAATAAAATGTTGGATCCTTCCAATGACTTGTGGCGGACAAGTAGTGGCATTCGGACAATAATGTAGGGCTTCCCCTTCAGCACGCACCAATTCGGTGCCACATTCTGGGCAATTTGTTATGTAAGCCGTGGGATTACTTTTTGGATCTCGTTCTTGAAAATCAACACCAATGATCTTCGGGATGATCTCGCCACCTTTCTCGACAAACACCGTATCTCCTTCTCGAATATCTAATTTTGCGATCTGATCGGCATTATGGAGTGAGGCCCGCTTGACAATCGTTCCAGCCAATGAAACCGGTTCTAGATTGGCTACGGGAGTGATCGCCCCCGTGCGTCCTACTTGATAGGTAATGGTATGTAAGGTAGTTCGTGCCTGTTCCGCTTTAAACTTATAGGCCATCGCCCAGCGTGGAGCTTTGGCCGTAAACCCTAGTTCTTCTTGCTGTTGTAAGTTATTTACTTTGATCACCACTCCATCTGTCTCGTAGGGCAGGTCATGTCGATGCTGATCCCAATAGGCAACAAACGCCAGTACTTCTTCTATGGATTCCGCTAATGTTGACTCCTTCGGAACTTTAAATCCCCATTCTCGCGCTTTCTGTAAACTCTCAAACTGTGTTTCAACAGCAAGGTCATTCGCTTTGATGCTGTACAACAAGCAATCCAAAGGTCGTTTTGCCACTTCGGCACTATCTTGAAGTTTCAAGCTTCCGGAAGCAGTGTTTCTTGGGTTTCGGTACGGCTCCTCCCCTGCCTCCACGCGTTCGGCGTTCATCTTCGCAAACCCTTCAAAGGGCAATACGATCTCACCCCGAATTTCAAAATAGTCGGGAAAATCACCATTCAGTTTTAGCGGAACCGAAGGAATGGTCTTTACATTTGCCGTCACCTCATCTCCCTGAATTCCGTCGCCACGAGTGACCGCGCGGACGAGTTCTCCGTTCTCATAAGTAAGGTTTATTGAAGCTCCGTCATATTTGAGTTCACAAGTATAACGAATAGGCCCATCGATCAACTTCTTGATTCGTTTTTCCCAATCTTCCAGATCTTCCTTAGAGTATGAATTGTCCAAAGAATACATTCTAAAAGTATGAGTAACCGTATTAAAATTCTTAGTGATGGCACCTCCTACCCGTTGTGTGGGTGAGTTTGGATCGTCAAACTCGGGATGAGCTGCTTCCAGATCTTGAAGTTGTTTTAATTTTTGATCGAACTCATAATCTGAGATCGTTGGGGCGTCCAAAATGTAGTATTGATGGTTATGTTGGCGTAATTCGTCGCGAAGTTGTTGGATCTGATCAGCTATTTTCATGAACACAAAAATAGTATTTTATGAGAAGCAAAGCGGGAAATACTACGACCGCTCTTCATTCAACCAATTGGGTTGTCTCGGTGGCTTGAAAGCATCCATTTTTTCTAACAACCCTTCTATTGTTGTGTCTACCAATAACAATTCATAGGTTTCCATAGAGACAAAACCCGTACGCACCATATGCTCTAACATCGCCAAGAGCGAATCATAAAAACCGTTGACATTAAGAAGACCGATAGGTTTGGCATGCAATCCTAATTGCAGCCAAGTAATAATTTCGAATAGCTCTTCTAGGGTTCCTAAACCACCGGGCAAGGCAATAAACCCATCGCTGCGTTGCTGCATCATTAATTTTCGATCGTGCATGCTATCAACGGTCACCAATTCTGTAAGTCCGAGATGAACTACCTCCTTTTTCTTCAAGAATCCCGGAATAATGCCTACGACACGTCCATGATAGTCTAAAACCGTTTTTGCAATTACCCCCATGATGCCAATTTTGGCGGCGCCATACACTAAGGTAATGCCTTCGGAAGCCAATACTTTTCCTAGGGAAACAGCAGCTTCGGTAATGGCGGG